>Ga0247822_10000350_pt1 | contig 24015 bp, 23 predicted proteins | sample 13C_Cellulose_Da_FD_192423 | JGI IMG/M metagenome (GOLD analysis project Ga0247822, IMG submission 192423) | Soil microbial communities from agricultural site in Penn Yan, New York, United States - 13C_Cellulose_Day30 | ecosystem: Environmental > Terrestrial > Soil > Agricultural land | place...
GTCTTTGGTGAACTGGTGACCGCAGGGCCGGTGTTTGCCCCGGAAAAGATGAAGTTCAACTTCCAGAAGCTGGATGTCGTGGCGAATGTGAAGAACCTGTTTTCGGCGCGCAACCTCATCGAGGCGATGAAGTCGGTGGTGAAGGTGTTGGCGCTCACCGCCATCGTGTGGAAGCTGGTCCACGACAACCTGGGGACGCTCATGCTGCTGGCGGGCTCCGGCATCCAGCCGGTGACGGCGGGATTGGGCCTGCTGATCAAGTCCTTGCTGCTGTCCACGGCCTTCGTCTTCACTGTCATCGCAGGTTTCGACTGGCTCATTCAGCGCAAGCTGTTCGCCCGCCAGCAGATGATGACCAAGGATGAGGTCAAGCGCGAACACAAGGAGTCCGATGGAGCGCCTGAAATCAAGGGAGAGCGCCGAAAGCTGCATCGGGAAATCGTCCAGGGCGGCGGCGGTGGCAAGCGCAAACCCTCGCTGGTGGTCACCAACCCCACGCACCTTGCGGTTGCACTGCTCTACGAGCATGGTGAAACCCCACTGCCCCTGGTGCTGGCCAAGGGCGCGGGTCTGCACGCTCAGGCCATCGTCCGGGATGCGCGCGCAGAGGGCATTCCCATCATCCAGCACATTCCACTGGCCCGTGCGCTGGTCGCGCAGGTGGAGGTGGACGAGCCTGTGCCCGAGCATCTGTTCGAACTGGTCATCGATGTGCTGAAGGCCGTGAAAGAGGTGGCGCCCGCAGAGCGCCCTCGATCCTGAGGTCTGTGGCGGGGTCTTACGTGCGCTGCGTTGGCCTGACCCACCACCAAGCCAGGGCCACGATCACCGTGAAGGCTGTGTACGCCGCCACAAACACCCACCAAGGGGCGTCCCAGTACAGCAGTCTTGAGAGCCAGTGGTCGATGAAACTCTCACCGTAGCTGCTCTGGCCGGCGGCGCGGCGCAGGGCTTGCTCCCACACGGTCAACGGGCACAGCTGGCCCAGCCACGCTTGGGCGGCGATGAAGACCATCAGACCCAGGTGGCCGATCCGCAGGCCCGCATGGCGCACCCAGCGCCAACCGAGGGCGCCGCCCAGGAGCACCAGGGGCAGCAGGCCGACCACGAAGACCACGATGCCCGTGTGCAGCGCCAGCAGCGCGTCGGCCAGCAGGGCGGCGGTGGCGGGGCTGAGGTTCGGGTTCCACATGGTGGCGCCATGGTACGTCGCCGGCCCCACGGCAGGCGAAAAAAAACCGCCAGGGCACGGGGCGCTGGCGGCTGCGCGCATGGCCCGCCGAAGCGGGCGGCGCGGTACTCAATCCTTGGCAGACATGTAGTCGCTGAGCACTTTCCAGCGACCGTCCGTGATCTGCGACAGGCGTGTGGCGCTGCTGCCCAGGCGCTTGGTGGGGCTGAAGGTCATCTCGGCGCTGCCGAAGATGTCTGGCGGGATCTTCATCGTGTCCATGGCCTTGATGAAGCTGTCGGTGGTCAGGCCGGGGCCGGCCTTGGTGGCGGCGCGGATGAAGGCGTCGATGGAGCCGTAGCCGTACACCGAGAACACCGTGGGTTCTTCGTTGAACTTGGTCTGGTACTTGTTGGCCCAGAAACGCAGGGGCTGCGAGGCTGAGTCCAGGTAGGGGTGCTGCACCGTCATGGCGGCGTAGAAGCCGTTCATCGCAGGGCCACCGAGCTTGTGGATGAGGTCGGTGTAGGCTGCACTGGAACCCACGAAGGTGGGGTTGAAGCCCAGGCGTTTCGCGGTGGCGATGCCGCCGATGGTCTCGCGGATGATGGTGCCCATCACCACCAGGTCGCATTGGTCGGCCTGCAGCTTCTGCATCTGCGAGGCGAAGTCGGTGGCGCCCCGCTTGTAGGTGGTCTCCGCCGCGAGCGTCATGCCGGCGGCCTTCAGGCCGTCTTCGGCGCCGCGCTTGACTTCCAGGCCGAACTCGTCGTCCTGGTACATCGCACAGACCTTCTTGGCACCCTTCTCCTTGGCGAGCATGGGCGTGACGATCTTCATCTGGTCGTAGTAGGTGGCGGCGAACGAGTACTTGAGCTTGTGGAAGGGCTCGTACATCTGGCGCGCGGCCGTGATGGGGTAGAAGTTCAGCACGTTCTTCTGGAACTGCACCGGCATCGCCGCCATGTTCTGCGCGGTGCCGATGTGGCCCACCATGGCGAAGATCTTGTCCTGGTTCACGAGCTTCTGCGCGGCCAGCACGGCGTTGCGCGGGTCGTACTTGGAGTCTTCCACCAGCAGCTTGATCTTGCGGCCATTGATGCCGCCCTGTTCGTTGATCTCGTCCACGCGCAGCAGCATGCCCATGCGCACCTGCTTGCCGAAGCCGGCGATCGGCCCTGAAAGATCCTGGATCGAGCCGATCACGATTTCGTCCTTGCTCACGCCCTGCGTCTGGGCCAGGGCCGGCCCGGCGGCCAGTGCCAGCACGGCCGCGGCGGTCAGTGTCGTTTTCATCGCTGATGTCTCCTGTAAAGGGTGGTTGACACGGGGATGCGGGATCACTGGTTCACGTAGTCCGACGTCACCTTCCAGCGGCCGTCCTGGATCTGCGACAGGCGCATGGCCATGCTGCCGTAGCGCCGCTGCGGGCTGAAGCGCAGTTCGGGCGAACCGAAGATGTCGGTCGGCACGGTCAGGCTGTCCATGGTCTTGACGAAGCTGTCGGTGGTGAGGTTGGCGCCGGAGCGGCCCGCGGCGCGGGCGAAGATGTCGATGGCGTTGTAGCCGTAGACCGAGAAGACGTTGGGGTCTTCGTTGAACTTGGTCTTGAACTTGTTGGCCCAGAAGCGGATCGGCTGCGAGGCTTCGTCCAGGTAGGGGTGCTGGGTGGTCATGGTGGCGTACAGGCCGTTCATGGCCGGGCCGCCGAGCTTGTGGATGAGGTCGGTGTAGGCCGCCTGCGAGCCGAAGAAGGTGGGGTTGAAGTCGAGCTTGCGCGCGGTGGCGATGGTGCCGATGGTCTCGCGGATGATGGTGCCCAGCACGACGAAGTCGCAATTGGCGGACTTCATGCGAGCCACCTGCGATGAAAAATCGGTGGCGCCGCGCTTGAACGAGGTCTTCTCGACCATCTGCATGTTGACGGCCTTGAGGCCTTCTTCCGCACCGCGCAGCACCTCCAGGCCGAACTCGTCGTCCTGGTAGATCGCGCAGACCGCCTTGGGCTTTTTCTCCTGCACCATGCGGGGCAGGAAGGTGCGCATCTGCTCGTAGTAGGGGCCGATGTTGGCGAACTTGAGCTTGTGGAAGGGCTCGTACATCTCGCGCGCCGCCGTCACCGGCAGGAAGTTCACCACGTTCTTCTGGAACTGCACCGGCATCGCCGCCATGTTCTGTGCCGTGCCCAGGTGGGCGATCATGGCGAAGATCTTGTCCTGGTTAACGAGCTTCTGCGCGGCCAGCACGGCGTTGCGTGGGTCGTACTTGCTGTCCTCGACGAGCAGCTTGATCTTGCGGCCGTTGATGCCACCTTGCTCGTTGATCTCGTCGACACGAAGCACCATGCCCTGCCGCACGGATTTGCCGAAACCCGCCAGCGGACCGGAGAGGTCCTGGATCGAACCGAGAACGATCTCGTCCTTGCTCACGCCCTGCGTCTGGGCGAAGGCGGCGCCGGCCGACAGGCACAGCGCGAGGGCGATCAGGGTGGGGCGGGCGGTCGTCACGGGCTTGTCTCCTGGGGGTTGAAAGGGGGGCGGCCGCTTCAGCGGTACATGGCTTCGATCTGCTCGGCGTATTTCTGTTGCACCAGCTTGCGCTTGAGCTTCATGGTGGGGGTGAGTTCTTCGTCTTCGGCGCTGAGCTGGGTGTCGAGCAGGAAGAACTTCTTGATCTGTTCGACGCGAGCGAACTTCTTGTTCACACGGTCAATCTCGGCCTGGATGAGCGATTGCACCTCGGGCGCGCGGGTGAGGCTGGCGTAATTGGAAAACGGCACGTCGTTGTCCTGCGCATACTTCTCCACGTTCTCCTGGTCGATCATGATGATGACGGTGAGGTAGGGGCGCTTGTCACCGATCACCACGGCGTCGGTCACATACGGCGAGAACTTCAGCTCGTTCTCCAGTTCGCTGGGGGTGATGTTCTTGCCGCCTGCGGTGATGATGATGTCTTTCATGCGGTCGGTGATGCGGAAAAACCCTTCCTCATCGACCTGCCCCACGTCGCCCGTGTGCAGCCAGCCATCGGCGTCGATGGTTTCGGCGGTTTTCTCGGGCAGGTTCAGGTAGCCCATGAACACGTTGGGCCCGCGCACTAGGATCTCGCAGGTCTGTGGATCGAGCTTCACCTCGTTGTAGGTGGCGGCCGGCCCGATGCTGCCGGGTTTGATTCGATCGGCGGGGATGCCGGTGGACGCGCCGCAGGTTTCCGTCATGCCCCACACCTCGAGCATGGGCACGCCCAGGGCCAGGTACCAGCGCACCAGGTCGGGCGAGATGGGGGCCGCGCCAGTGACCAGGAAACGCGCGCGGTGGATGCCGATGAGCTTGCGCACGTTGTCCAGCACCAGCACGCGCGCCAGGCGGAACTGCAGCCGCAGGCCACCGGGTACCGGCTGCCCGGCCATCACCCGGTCTGCCACCTTCTGCCCCACGCCAATGGCCCAGGCATAGGCGGCCTGCTGCAGCTGGCTGGCTTCCTTGAGCGTGATCATCACGCCCGAATAGAACTTCTCCCAGACGCGCGGCACGGCAGTGAACACGGTGGGGGCGATCTCGCGCACGTTCTCCGGCACCGTCTCGGGGTTCTCCACGAAGTTGAGCCTGGCGCCGGTGTAGAGCGAAAAATACTCGCCGCCCATGCGTTCGGCGATGTGGCACAGCGGCAGGAAGCACATGCACTCGTCGTGTTCGTCGCGCGCGATCAGCGTGTTGTAGCCGCGCACGGTGTAGACCAGGCCCTGGTGGCTGTGCATGGCGCCCTTGGGGCGGCCGGTGGTGCCGGAGGTGTAGACCAGGATGGCCAGGTCTTCGGGCTTCACCGCGGCCACGCGCGCTTCGACCAGGCCGGGGTGCTGCGCCAGGTGCGCGCGGCCCATGTCGCGCAGCGCGGCCAGGCTGATCACCTGCGGGTCGTTCAGGTCGCGCAGGCCGTCCATGTCGGCGACCACGATCTTCTTCAGGCGCGGCAACTGGGCGCGCACCTCCAGCGCCTTGTCAAGCTGTTCGTCGTCTTCCACGAACAGCACGGTGGTGGCCGAGTCGTCGCAGAGGTACTGCACCTGTTCGGCCGCGTCGGTCGGGTAGATGCCGTTGGCCACGCCGCCCGCGCTGAGCACGGCCAGGTCGCACAGCACCCATTCGACGGTGGTGTTGGAAAGAATGGACGCGGTCTCGCGCGCCTCGAAGCCCAGCGCCATCAGGCCGTGGGCGATCTCGCGCACGGCGGTGCCGGTCTGGTCCCAGGTCCAGCTGCGCCAGATGCCGAAGTCTTTCTGCCGCATCCAGATCGCCGGGCCGCGCGCCTTCACGCCGTTCCAGAAGAGGGCGGGAATGGTGTCGCCGGGCAGCACCACCTCGGTTCGCGGCTGGATGTGTGAGAGATCCCAGAGGTAACTCATGCCTTATCTCCAGTTCTTCTTCTTTTTCCAGCGCCGCTCACCCCGCGCCCCGGTTTCCTTCATGCCGAGGTAGAACTCCTTGATGTCGTCCTTCTCGCGCAGGTGGGCGCAGGTGTCTTCCATCACGATGCGGCCGTTCTCCAGCACGTAGCCGTAGTCGGACGCATTGAGCGCCATGTTGGCGTTCTGCTCGACCAGCAGGATGGTGGTGCCGCGCTCGCGGTTGATGCGCACCACGATCTCGAAGATCTCCTTGGTGAGCTTGGGCGAGAGGCCCAGGCTGGGCTCGTCGAGCAGGATGAGGTCGGGGTCGGCCATCAGCGCGCGGCTGATGGCCAGCATCTGTTGCTGGCCGCCGGAGAGCAGGCCGGCGTCCTGCAACGCGCGTTCGCGCAGGATGGGGAAGTAGTTGAACACCACCTCCATGTCGCGCGCCACGCCGTCGCGGTCCTTGCGGGTGTAGGCGCCCATCAGCAGGTTGTCGCGCACCGAGAGCAGGGGGAAGACCTCGCGCCCCTCGGGCACGTGGGACAGGCCTTGCTGCACGATCAGCGCCGGGTCCTGCGCGGTGATGTTCTCGCCCTTGAACTCGATCGAACCCTTGCGGGGGTCGATGATGCCGCTGATGGTCTTGAGGATGGTGGTCTTGCCCGCGCCGTTGGAGCCCAGCACGGTGGCGATCTCGCTGCGGCGCACCTGCAGGCTCACGCCGCGGATCGCCTTGATCGGGCCGTAGGCGCTCTCGACGTTGAGCAGCTTCAGCACGGGGGCGTCAGACGTTGCAACGCTCATGCCGTCACCTTGTGGTTTTCGCGGCGCAGGCTGGAGACGTCGTCCATCGAACCCAGGTAGGCCTCGATCACGCCCGGGTCGCTCTGCACCTCGGCGGGTGTGCCCGAGGCCAGCTCGGTGCCCATGCTCATGGCCAGCACCCGGTCCGACACCTTGGAGACCAGGCTCATGTCGTGCTCGACCATCAGCACGGTGATGCCCAGCTCTTCCTTGATGTCGGTGATCCAGAACGCCATGTCCTCGGTCTCCTCCACGTTCAGGCCGGACGACGGCTCGTCGAGCAGCAGCAGTTGGGGTTCGGTGCACAGCGCGCGCGCGAGTTCGACCACCTTGCGCACGCCGTAGGGCAGGCCGGCCACCATGGACTCGCGGTGGTGCTGCAGGTCGAGCAGGTCGATCACGCGTTCCACCTTCTCGCGCGCCTCGATCTCGGCCGCGCGCGTCTTGCCGGTGAAGAAGATCTCGCTCCACAGCCCCGTCTTGCGGTGCGTGTGGCGCCCGATCAGCAGGTTCTGCAGCACCGTGGCGTGCTCGAACAGCTCGATGTTCTGGAAGGTGCGCGCGATGCCCAGCTTGGCGATTTGGTGCGGCGCCTGGTCGGTCAGGCGCAACTCGCCATTGGGGCCGGCGTAGTCGATGGTGCCGGTGGTGGGCGTGTAGATGCGGCTGATCAGGTTGAACACCGTGGTCTTGCCCGCGCCGTTGGGGCCGATGAGCGTGAAGACCTCGCCGCGCTTGACGTCGAAGCTCACGTTGTTGACCGCCAGCACGCCGCCGAAGCGCACGCTCAGGTTCCTGGCCGAAAGAAGCACGTTTGGGTTCATTTCAGGCGATCCGATTTCTGGAACGTTTTCTGCCGCTTGAACAGGCCCTTGCGATAGAACGGGAAGAGCTGGAACCAGGTGCGCACCTTGAGCCAGCGGCCGTACAGGCCCATGGGCTCAAACAGCACGAAGGCGATCAGCACGATGCCGTACACCGCGCCCTGCAGGCCGGCGGCCTGGCCGATGGCCTCGGGCAGGTAATCCTTGCCCAGCGCGATGAGCTGGGGCATGACGATCAGGAAAATCGCGCCGAGGAAGGCACCGTGGATCGAGCCCAGCCCGCCGATCACCACCATCAGCAGCAGGTCGATCGACTGGATGATGCTGAACTGCTCGGGCGAGAGGAACTGGATCTTGTGCGCGTACAGCGCGCCGCCGATGCCCGCGAGCGCGGCCGAGAGCGCGAAGCTCAGCGTCTTGTAGCGCGCGAGCTGGATGCCCATGCTCTGCGCCGAGATCTCCGAGTCGCGGATGGCGACGAAGGCGCGGCCGGTGGACGAGCGCATGAGGTTGACGATGCCCAGCGTGGCCAGCACGGTCACGACCAGGCACAGGAAGTAGAACTCCTCGGTGGAATCCAGCGACCAGCCGAAGAGGGCGGGGTACTGCACCATCAGGCCGGCGTTGCCACCGGTCACGTGCTCCCAGCGCGCGATCACCTCCTCGACGATGAAGCCGAAAGCCAGCGTCGCCATGCCGAGGTAGATGCCCTTGACGCGCAGCGCCGGCAGGCCCACCACCATGCCCACGGCCGCCGAGAGCAGGCCCGCGCAGGCCAGTGCCAGCGGAAAGGGAATGCCCGCGTTCACCATGATGGCCTGTGTGTACGCGCCCACGCCGAGAAAGGCCGCATGGCCCAGCGAGAACAGCCCGGTGAAACCCGCCAGCAGCATCAGGCCGAGGCCGACGACGGCGTAGATCAGCACGAAGGTGAGCTGCGCGAGCCAGTACTCCGGGATCGCCCAGGGCGCCACCACCAGGAACAGGCCCAGCAGGCTGTACCAGAAGGTGTGGCCGCCGTGCTTGGCGAGCCGGATGTCCTGGTTGTAGTCGGTCTTGAAGAGGAATCGCATGTTCGTGGTGCCTCAGACTTTCTTGCGCAGCTTCTCGCCGAAGAGGCCGTTGGGTTTGAGCACCAGCATGAGCAGCACCACGATGTAGGGCGCCACGTCCTTGAACCCTTCGGGCAGGTAGAAGCCCGAGAACGCCTCGACGATGCCGATGATCAGGCCCCCCACGATGGCGCCGGGCAGGCTGCCGAAGCCGCCCACCACGGCGGCGGGGAAGGCCTTGAGGCCGATGAAGCCCATGTTGGCGTGCACGAAGGTGATGGGCGCGAGCAGCAGGCCGGCCACGGCGGCCACGGCCGCGGCCAGGCCCCACACCAGGCCGTTGAGCCGCTTGACCGGAATGCCCATGTAGTAGGCCGCGAGCTGGTTTTGCGACGAGGCCTGCATGGCGATGCCGAGCTTGCTGTAGCGGAACATGGCGAACAGCCCGGCGCAGAGCACGGCGGTGGAGCCGATCACCACGATCTGCTCGGCCGAGACCACCAGCGCGCCCAGGCGAAGCACCTCGTTGGCGTAGGGCACCGGCAGCGTGTGTGTGTCGGTGCCGATGTTGGGCAGCATGGTGATGAGCCCGCGCAGCGTGTAGCCCACGCCGATGGTGAGCATCACGATGGAGAAGGCCGGCTGCCCCAGAATGGGGCGGATCACCACGCGCTCGAGCACCACGCCGAACAGGCCCATGCCCACGATGGCGGCGGGCACCGACAGCCAGAACGGGAAACCCAGCATGGTCATCGCCGCCAGGCCGCCGAAGGCGCCCACCATCATCAGATCGCCCTGGGCAAAGCTCACCGTTTCGGTGGCCTTGTAGATCAGCACGAAACCCAGCGCGATCAGCCCATAGATGCAGCCCTGGGCCACACCGCTGATGAGCAGTTGCAGCAATTGCACGCGATGTCTCCTGTATGGTTCTGTCGACGCGGTGGCGGCGGGGTGGCGCTGCAATCTTTGTGGCAGTCTGCCCAGCAGGTGAGCGCAATTTATAGCTGTCTTGCATGAGACTGGCGCTAGGGGTTGTCCCCCATCCTGAGTCGCTCAGGTGCCATGAAGATGGCTGCACCCCCGCCGCGCTTTGCGCGACCCCCTCGAGGGGGCTTCACACGGTGCGTGCTGTGCAATGACGCAATAAATCACTGAAATGAAATCGATACGAATCGGCGCCGGCCTCGGGTTCTACGGCGACAACTGGGAACCCGTGGCCGCGAGCATCGAACGCGGCGGGGTGCAATTCATCGCCAGCGACCACTTGGCCGAACTCACGCTGGCGATCCTGCAGAAAGACCGCCAGCGCGACCCCTCGCTGGGTTACGCGCGCGACGTGGTGCCCCTGCTGATGAAGCTCTGGCCGCTGATGCAAGAGCGAGGCGTGCGCTTCGTGTGCAACGCGGGCGGCCTGAACCCGCAGGGCGCCGCGCAGGCGGTGCTGGCGGCCTTCAAGACCCGCGGCTGGCACGCCCGCGTGGCCGTGGTGAGCGGCGACGACGTGCTGCCCCGCCTGCTCGAAGGCGCGACGCCCGCCAGCGCCTTCGCCCACCTCTTCACCGGCGCGCCGCTGGCCGAGGTGCGCGAGCGCCTGGTGTTCGGCAACGCCTATCTGGGGGCGCAACCCATCGTGGCCGCGCTGGACGCGGGCGCCGACATCGTGATCACCGGGCGCGTGGCCGATGCCGCGCTGTTCCTCGGGCCGCTGGTGCACGGCCTGGGCTGGACGCTGGGCGGTGCAACCCAGGCCCGCGACCTCGACCGCCTCGCGCAAGGCCTCACCGTGGGCCACCTGCTCGAGTGTTCAGGGCAGGGCAGCGGCGGCAACTTCGGCAGCCAGGGCGCGTGGCAGGCCATTCCCGATCTGGCGCACATCGGCTACCCGATCGCCGAGGTGTGGGAGGACGGCAGCGCGCTCATCACCAAGGCGCCCGGCACTGGCGGGCGGGTCAACTTCGACACCGTGCGCCAGCAGCTGTTGTACGAGGTGCACAACCCCCACGCCTATTTCTCGCCCGACGTGGTGCTCGACATGGGCGGCATCCGGCTCCAGGACGAGGGCGGAGACCGCGTGCGACTGACCGGGGCGCGTGGCACCGCGCCCACCGACACGCTCAAGGTGGTGGCGGGTTTCCGGGATGGTTACAAGGCCGAGGTCACCTGGGGGTTTTCTTGGCCGGACGCCTGGGACAAGGCGCAGGTCGCGCAGGCCACCATCCGCACACTGCTCAAGGACAAGCGCATCCCGCACGACGAGCTGTATGTGGAGTACCCCGGCCTGAACTCGGCGCACGGCGCGCTCGCGCCCCTGCCCAAGCCCGACGCGCTCAACCAGGCCAACGAGATCTGGACGCGCCTGGTGCTGCGCACGCCCGACAAGGCCGCGGCCGATGGTTTCGGCCGCCTGTTCCCCTGGATGGGACTGAGCGGCCCGGCCTACACCTGCGGCTTCACCGGCCTGCACAACACCAGCGAGTTGCTGGGCATCTGGCCCACGCTGATTCCCCGCGCCGAGGTGGAAGCGGGCGCGCGGATGGAGCTGCTGGGGGAAATGAGCCCCCACGCTCCGCCGCTGCGCGGGTCGCTGCCCCCCGAGGGGGCTGTTCCGGCTTGGGGCGGCCCTGCGCCGGACCGCGCATGAGCACGATCCGCATACCCCTGGTGCGAATTGCCCACGCGCGCAGCGGCGACAAGGCCGACTGGGTGGACTTCGGCCTGTTCGCCTGGAACGACGCCAGCAACCGGTTGCTGGCGCGCGAGGTGACGGCCGAGCGCGTGCAGGCCCATTTCGCGCCCTGGCTGCCCGGCGAGGTGGACGCCTGGCCGTTGCCCAACATCCTCGCGCTGAAGTTCGTGCTGCGCGGTGCGCTGCAGGGTGGCGGCGCGCGCAACCTGCGCCTGGACAACCTGGGCAAGGCCATGGCCGGCGCGCTGCTTCGCATGGAGATCGACGTGACACAGGATGAACTGGACGTGGCCTTGAACGCGCCGCGCGTGGGAGTGTGGCCATGAGCGCCGTCACCACCGAAAAGCTGGGCGAGGTGTGGGTGGTCACGCTGGCCCGCCCCAAGGTGCGCAACGCGGTGGACAGCCCCACCGCGCAGGCGCTGCACGCGGCGTTTCTCGCGTTCGAAGACGACGCCGAGGCCCGTGTGGCGGTGTTCCACGGTGCGCACGGCCATTTCTGCGCCGGCTGGGACCTGCAGTACGGCGCCCGCCTGGCCGCTTCGGGTGAGACCGGCGGCCTGGACCTGGACTTCGCCGCCGCCGACACGCGCGCGCTCGGCCCCATGGGCCCGTCGCGGCTGCAGCTCTCCAAACCGGTGATCGCCGCTGTGAGCGGCGCGGCCGTGGCCGGCGGCATGGAGCTCGCGCTCTGGTGCGACATGCGCGTGATGGAAGACGACGCCTATTTCGGCGTGTACTGCCGGCGCTTCGGCGTGCCGCTGATCGATGGCGGCACGGTGCGCCTGCCGCGCCTGATCGGCATGGGCCATGCGATGGACCTGATCCTCACCGGTCGCAAGGTGGAGGCGGCGGAGGCGCTGCGCATGGGCCTGGCCAACCGTGTGGTGCCGCCCGGGCAGGCGCGCGAGGCCGCCCTGGAACTGGCGCGGCAGCTCGCGGCATTCCCGCAGGCCACGATGCGCGCCGACCGCGAGAGCGCCCAGCGCCAGTGGGACCTGCCCCTGGGCGAGGCGCTGCTGCAGGAATGGCAGCGCGGGCGCGAGCGCATTCCCGATGCGCTGGCCGGTGCGCAGCGTTTCGCGGCCGGGCAGGGGCGGCACGGCAAGTTCTAGCGCCCGCGCTTGCCGGAAGCAGCGCGGCCGACTACGCTTGGCCGACCTTCCGATCTCCTCCAGGAACCGACATGCTGCGCCGTCTGTTGCTCCAGTCCCCCGTGTTGTGCATGGCACCGGCCATCGTGCGCGCCCAGTCGCCCCGCGACGAGTTCGACCTGGGGCCCAGCGGCGTGATGTCGATCCAGGAACTGGAGCAGGAGCCGGTGCACGTGACGCTGGACCAGCCCTATGCCCTGACCACCAACCCGCGCCAGCGGCTGGACCTGTACCTGCCCCGAGAGCGGCACCGGGGCCCGCTGCCCGTCATCGTCTATGTGCACGGTGGCGGCTGGATGCACGGCGACAAGGCCGACGGCGCGGCCCGCCTCATGGATTTCGTGCGCGGCGGTTATTACGCCGGGGTGTCCGTGGGCTACCGCCTCAGTGGCGAAGCGCCGTGGCCCGCCCCCCTGCACGACGTGAAGGCCGCCGTGCGCTGGGTGCGCGGCAACGCCGATGGCCTGGGACTGGACCCGGCGCGCATCGGCGTCTGGGGCCGGGGCGCCGGCGCGCACCTGGCGCTGATGCTCGGCACCACCGCCAACGTGCCGCGCCTGGAAGGCACGCTGGGTGAACACCGCCAGCACAGCAGCCAGGTCAGGGCCGTGGCCAACTTCTTCGGGCCGACCGACCTGTCCGTGCTGGGGCGCGGCGCGGACACGCCCGAAGGCCGCCTGCTCGGGGGCGCGGTCCGCGACAGGCTGGGGCTGGCGCGCGAGGCCTCACCCGCGGCGCACGCCAGCACCGCCACGCCCCCCGTGCTCACGGTGCACGGCACGCTGGACCGCGTCGTGCCTTTCAGCCAGGCCGCGCGCCTGGACGACGCCCTGCACAAGGCGGGCACCAAGAGCTACCTAGTCACCATCGATGGTGGCGCGCACGGTGACTTTGGCAGCTCGGCCGACGACCGCCTGGGCGCGCTGTTCGACCGGGAACTGCTCGGCATGGACCGCGAGGTGTCGGTGGCACCGGTGATCTGGGCGCAGCGCTAGGCGTTCAGCGAACCTGCACTTCGACGGATTCGCCGAGTTTGGGCACACCACCGGTGATCACGGCCTTCGTCATGGCCAGCAGCTGCACCAGCTTGTTTTCCTTGACGTCCCAGTAGTGGGCGTGTGTGACGTTGACCACCACCAGCGCGAGATCGGGATCGTCCGGACCGCCGGGAAACCAGGCTTCGGCGGCCTTGTTCCACAGGGCCCGGGCCTTGTCGGGGTCGTTGACCACGCGCGCCGTGCCGGAGACGGAAACGTAGGTGTCCTTGTCGGGATCGGCGTAACTCAGGTTGACGGTGGGTTCGGCCATCAGATCGGCCACGGGCCCTCCGTGGCGCGACATGAAAAACCAGAGGCTGCCGCCCTCCAGCCGGTTGTTCTGGGTGGTCATGGGCCGGGCATGCAGGTGGCCGGCGTGCGCCGCCTGATGGCTGCGCGTGGTGAACATCGCAAACCGGATGTCCTTGATCATGTCCCACAGGTTGTCGAGGGAGGTGTCTTGGTCGCTCATTGTTTTTCCTTTGAATGGTTGAATTGAACTGGTTGCGCGGCAAACGGCGTGCCCAGACCTTTCGTGTATGGGGTGCAGGCTCGGCTGTCCCGTGGTACGGTTTGTGGCAAGACTTGCTTCAGGATGGTTATGCCCGCCACCACCGCTTCCACCGCCGACGTCCTGGTCCTTCAGCACCTGTTCGAGGACGGCCCCGGTTTCCTCGGCGAATGGCTCGATGCCCAGGAGCTGCCCTGGCACTTGCGCTGTGCCGAGGCGGGTGAGCCCTACCCCGCGTCCGTTCGGGGCTATCGCGGCTTGGCCGTGCTGGGCGGCGCGTGGAGCGCGAACGATGAGCGCCCCACGTTGCGCCAGGCCGAGGCGCTGATCCGCGAGGCCGATGCGCTGGGCATTCCCGTCATCGGGCACTGCCTGGGTGGCCAGCTGATGGCGCGGGCCTTGGGCGGCCAGGTGGAGCGGCTGCCCCAGCCCGAGATCGGCTGGTGGCCCATCGAGCACCACGGTGGCGCTGCCGCGCGCGACTGGTTCGGCGAGGAGCGCACACCCACCGTGTACCAGTGGCACCAGGATGGTTTCGTGGCGCTGCCGCCGGGCGCGGAGCCGCTGGCATCGTCGGCGGCCTGCGCGCACCAGGCCTTTGCGCTCGGCCCGCACCTTGCTATGCAGTTCCACATCGAGATCACGCCGGACAAGATCGACGACTGGCTCGAAAGCCCGGGCGAGGCCTACGCGGTGAATGTGCTGCTGCACCGCGACAGCGTGCAGGACCCGGCGGGCATGCACGCCGCCACGAAACGGCACCTGGCGGGCAGCCAGGCGCTGGCCGCGCGCATCTACCGCACCTGGCGGTCGCGCTGGCCTTCGCCCTGAAACGGTCTCAGGCCAGGTGCTCGGGCAGCACCAGGCCGTCGCGCGGGATGGGGCGGGGCCGGCCTTCCAGGTCGATCGCCACGTAGGTCAGGCTGGCCTCGGTCACCTTCACGTACTGGCCCTGGGCCGAGAAACGTTCGGCGAACACCTCCACCTGCACCGTGACCGAGGTGCGGCCCAGGCGCGTGATGTGCGCGAAAAAGCTCAGGATGTCGCCCACGCGCACCGGTTGCTTGAAGATGAACTGGTTCACCGCGACGGTGGCCATGCGGCCGCGCACGTAGCGCGCGGGCAGCACGGCTCCGGCCAGGTCGACCTGCGCCATGACCCAGCCGCCGAAGATGTCGCCGTTGGCGTTGCAGTCCGCGGGCATGGGAATGACCTTGAGCACCAGTTCCCGGTCGGTGGGCAGGGCGGTTTCGGATGGCGGGCTTGAATTGCTGGACATGGGCACAATCTCTGGACAACGGCCCCCCATTCTCCTGCATGCGCCCCGACAACCCCGCCCGAACTTCCATCGCCCTGCCTGCCAGTCCCGGCGCCGCTGGCCACCCACCTGCCCAACGCTCCGACTGGGGCACGCTCAAGCGCCTGTTGCCCTACCTTTGGCAGTACAAGGTGCGCGTGGTGCTGGCGCTGGCTTTCATGGTGGCGGCCAAGACGGCCAACGTGGGCGTGCCACTGCTGCTCAAGGAACTGGTCGACGCCATGACCATCCGGCCCGGCAGCGTCGAATCGATGCTGGTGGTGCCGCTGGGCCTGTTGCTCGCCTATGGCTTGCTGCGCCTGTCCACCAGCGTGTTCACCGAGCTGCGCGAGCTGGTGTTCGCCAAGGCCACCGAAGGCGCCACGCGCAGCATCGCGCTGCAGGTGTTCGGCCACCTGCATGCCCTGAGCCTGCGCTTTCACCTGGAGCGCCAGACCGGTGGCATGACGCGCGACATCGAGCGCGGCACGCGCGGCGTGCAATCGCTCATTTCCTACTCGCTCTACAGCATCTTCCCCACGCTGATCGAGGTGATCATGGTGCTGGCGTTGCTGGGCACCAAGTTCGACATGGGCTACGTGTGGATCACGCTGGTGGCACTGGTGCTGTACGTGACCTTCACCGTGCTGGTCACGGAGTGGCGTACCCAGTTCCGGCGCAAGATGAACGAGCTGGAATCCACGAGCCAGAGCCGTGCCATCGACTCGCTGCTGAACTACGAGACCGTCAAGTACTTCAACAACGAGAGCTTCGAGGGTCGGCGCTACGACGAGGCATTGGAAAAACTGCGGCGCGCGCGCATCAAGAGCCAGACCACGCTGTCCATGCTCAATGCGGGGCAGCAACTGGTGATCGCCGTGGCGCTGGTGCTCATGCTCTGGCGCGCCACGCAGGGCGTGGTCAGCGGCGAGCTCACGCTGGGCGATCTGGTCATGGTCAACGCCTTTATGATCCAGCTCTACATTCCGCTGGGTTTCCTGGGCGTGCTCTACCGCGAGATCAAGCAGAGCCTGACCGACCTGGAAAAGATGTTCTCGCTGCTGGAAAAAGAGCGCGAGATCGCTGACGTGCAAGGGGCGCAGCCGCTTCAGCTGGACGGTCCTCCGGCGGTGAAATTCGAGAATGTGCGCTTTTCCTACGAGCCGGCGCGCGAAATCCTGCATGGCATCAGCTTCGAGATTCCACCGGGCAAGACGGTGGCCGTGGTCGGGCCTTCGGGTTCGGGCAAGAGCACGCTGGCGCGCCTGCTCTACCGTTTCTACGACGTGAGCAATGCCGATGACGGCGGGCGCATCACCATCGACGGGCAAGACATCAAGGCCGTCACCCAGGCCAGCGTGCGCCAGGCCATCGGCATCGTGCCGCAGGACACGGTGCTGTTCAACGACACCATCGAATACAACATTCTTTATGGCCGCCCCGATGCGGGGCACGAGGCCGCGGTGCGGGCGGCCCAGGCGGCGCACATCCACGCCTTCATCCAGCACCTGCCGCTGGGCTATGCCACCATGGTGGGCGAGCGCGGTCTCAAGCTCTCGGGGGGCGAGAAGCAGCGCGTGGCGATCGCGCGCACGCTGTTGAAGAACCCGCCCATCGTGATCTTCGACGAAGCCACCTCGGCCCTGGATTCCGCCAACGAACGCGCGATCCAAGCCGAGCTCAAGAGCGCGGCGCGCAACAAGACCACGCTGGTGATCGCGCACCGCCTCTCCACCGTGGTGGACGCGCACGAAATCCTGGTGCTGGTCAACGGCGAGATCGTGGAGCGGGGCACCCACGCCGAACTGGTCGCCCGGACCGGCGTCTACGCGGGCATGTGGGCGCTGCAGCAAAGCGGCAGCGACTGATGCCGATTTCCCTTCAGGTCGTACCTTTCCGAGGAGCCTTCCGTCCGGCCGTTCCATAATCGCCGTCCATGGAAACCAAATGGCTCGAGGATTTCGTCAGCCTCGCCGAAACCCGCAGCTTCAGCCGTTCGGCGCAGCTGCGCCACGTCACCCAGCCCGCTTTCTCCCGGCGCATCCAGTCGCTGGAAGCCTGGGCGGGCACCGATCTGGTGGATCGCTCCTCGTACCCCACGCGCCTCACCCCCGCGGGCCAAACGCTGTACGACCAGGCGCTTGAGATGCTGCAGGCGCTGCAGAGCACGCGCGCCACGCTGCGCGCCCACACCGCCGCGGCGCAGGACGTGATCGAGTTCGCCGTGCCGCACACGCTGGCCTTCACCTTCTTCCCGTCCTGGCTCTCGGGCTTGCGCGAGACCTGCGGCCCGATCAAGAGCCGGCTGATCGCCATGAACGTGCACGACGCGGTGCTGCGCCTGGTCGAGGGCAGCTGTGACCTGCTGATCGCCTACCAGCACGCTGCCCAGCCGATCCAGCTCGATGCCGGCCGCTATGAAATGCTGCACCTGGGTTCGGAGGTGCTTTCACCCTATGTGCGCCCGGACGCGCAGGGCCTGCCGCAGTACGCCCTGCCAGGGTCGCCCCAGCAGCCACTGCCCTACCTGGCCTATGCGCCGGGCGCCTACCTCGGCAGGGCGGTGGACCAGATGCTCAAGCAGAGCAGCACGCCGGTGCACCTGGACCGCATCTACGAAACCGACATGGCCGAAGGCCTGAAGGCCATGGCCCTGGAGGGCCATGGCATCGCCTTCCTGCCAGCCAGCGCGGTGCGCAAGGAGGTGCGGGCCCGCAAACTCGTGTCCGCCGGCGGGTCGCTGGAGACCGCGCTGGACATCCGCATCTACCGCGAGCGGTCTTCCACGCGAAAGGCCAAGGGACCGGTGGAGCAGTTCTGGAACGACCTGCGCAAGAAGCTCGGCAATCCCTGATTCATCCTGTCTCATAGGCGATACAAGCGATCCTTTGCCAAGGCCATTGGGGAAAATCCGTACATGAATGGTTTGCATAATGGCCGCTGCAATCAGCATTGGATGCGAAGGATGCCGCTGGCTACAGTCGCGGGTTCCGCCTGTGACAGGGTGGGAATTCCCGGGTGGAACGGAGCTTGCGTAGGGAGCATCATGCAGATGCCCTCCGCGCGACAACGGCGCTGAGCATCCGGTCTTGATCGCTGGTTCATCATCTTTTCTACAAGCAAGGAGATCCCTATGAAGAAACACCTGCTCGCGCTGGCCGTGACCACACTGGCCGTCGGCAGCGCCTTTGCACAAGCTGGCGACACGCTGGCCAAGATCAAGGCGTCTGGCAGCGTGTCCCTGGGCGTGCGCGAGTCTTCCGGACTGGGCTACACACTGGGCAACGGCAAATACGTCGGCTTCCACACGGAAATGGGCGAAATCATTCTGGCCGACATCCAGAAGCAGCTCGGCCTGGCCAAGCTCAACGTCAACTACCAGCCCGTGACCTCGCAGAACCGCATCCCCCTGGTGCAGAACGGCACCGTGGACCTGGAGTGCGGTTCGACCACGAACAACGCCACGCGCCAGAAGGATGTGTCCTTCGCCGTGACCACCTACGTGGAAGAAGTGCGCATCGCCGTCAAGGCCAACTCCGGCATCAACGGCATCAAGGACCTCAACGGCAAGACCGTGGCCACCACCACCGGCACCACCTCGGTGCAGACCCTGCGCAAGAACGAGCGCGCCGGCGGCATCGACTTCAAGGAAGTCTATGGCAAGGACCACGCCGACAGCTTCCTCGCGCTCGAGGGCGGCCGCGCCGATGCGTTCGTGATGGACGGCTCCATCCTGGCGGCCAACATCTCCAAGTCCAAGAACCCCGCCGACTACAAGATCGTGGGTGAAGTGCTGTCGGTCGAACCGATCGCCTGCATGCTGCGCAAGGACGACCCGGCCTTCAAGAAGGCCGTGGACGACAGCATCAAGCGCCAGATTGCCGATGGTTCGCTGGCCAAGCTGTACGACAAGTGGTTCATGCAGCCGATTCCGCCTGCCAACGTGAAGATCGGCCTGCCCATGTCCGACGCCACCAAGGCGGCCTGGGCCAGCCCGAACGACAAGCCGATGGAAGACTACGCCAAGAAGTAAGCCACGCACTTACCAGACGCCCCTTCAAGTGGACCCATTTGAAGGGGCGTTTTCGTGGCGACCGCGCAAAGCGCGGTGTGATCCGGACAAGCAACAGAGAGAAAAGGGGCTCCTATGAGCTGGGATTGGCAGGTGTTCTGCGAGGACACCATTGAACGGCAGCCGGTGGAAAGCTGCTTTGGCAAGGGGGGAGACATCACCTATCTGGACTGGATGTTGTCAGCCTGGGGTTGGACGGTGTCGGTGTCGCTGCTGGCGCTGCTGCTGGCGCTGGTGCTGGGCATCCTGATCGGTACGCTGCGCACGCTGCCCGATCGACCCATGGTGGTGCGCTTAGGCAATGCCTGGGTGGAACTGTTCCGCAACATCCCGCTGCTGGTGCAGATTTTCCTGTGGTACCACGTGGTGCCCACGATGTTCCCCGTCATGCGAGGCGTCCCTGGCTTCGTGCTGGTGGTCTTTGCCCTGGGCTTCTTCACCTCGGCGCGCATCGCCGAGCAGGTGCGCTCGGGCATCCAGGCCCTGCCGCGCGGCCAGCGCTACGCCGGCATGGCCATGGGTTTCACCACCTTCCAGTACTACCGCTATGTGCTGCTGCCCATGGCGTTTCGCATCATCATCCCGCCGCTGACCAGCGAGACCATGAACATCTTCAAGAACTCCTCGGTGGCGTTCGCGGTGTCGGTCTCGGAGCTGACCATGTTCGCGATGCAGGCGCAGGAAGAGACCTCCCGCGGCGTGGAGGTGTACCTCGCCGTGACCGGCCTCTACATCATCTCGGCCTTCGCGATCAACCGCATCATGGCCTTCATCGAGAAACGCGTGCGCATACCGGGCTTTGTCGTGGCGGGCGGAGCGGGAGGCCACTGACATGAACCTCAACCTCGACTTCTCTTTCTACAACTGGGACCTCATCAGCAACTTCGTGCTGAAGGGCCTGTACTTCAGCGTGATGCTGACCGTCGTGGCCACAGTGGGCGGCATCTTCTTCGGCACCATCCTGGCGCTCATGCGGCTGTCGGGCAAGAAGTGGCTGGACACGCCGGCCACGATCTATGTCAACGGCATGCGCAGCATTCCGCTGGTGATGGTGATCCTATGGTTCTTCCTGCTGGTGCCGCTGCTGATCGGTCGCCCGATCGGCGCCGAGGTGTCGGCGGTGGTCACCTTCATTGCCTTCGAGGCGGCCTATTTCAGCGAGATCATGCGCGCGGGTATCCAGTCGATTCCGCGTGGCCAGGTGTTCGCCGGCCAGGCGCTGGGTATGAGCTATGGGCAGAACATGAAGCTGGTCGTGCTACCCCAGGCCTTCCGCAACATGCTGCCGGTGCTGCTCACGCAGACCATCATCCTGTTCCAGGACACCTCGCTCGTCTACGCCATCGGCGCCTACGACATGCTCAAGGGCTTCGAGGTCGCGGGCAAGAACTTCGGCCGCCCGATCGAGGCCTACCTGGCCGCTGCCGTGGTCTATTTCGTCATGTGTTACGCGCTGTCGTGGCTCGTCAAGCGGCTGCACAAGAAAATTGCCATCATTCGTTGATGCCATCGAAACCCAGGAATTGCAATGATTGAACTCAAGAACGTCTCCAAGTGGTATGGCAGCGTCCAGGTGCTGACCGATTGCTCCACCAACATCCAGAAGGGCGAAGTCGTCGTGGTGTGCGGCCCGTCGGGCTCAGGCAAGTCGACCCTCATCAAGACCATCAACGCGCTCGAGCCCTTCCAGAAAGGGGAGATCACAGTCGATGGCATCGCGGTGCACGACCCCAAGACCAACCTGCCCAAGCTGCGCAGCCGCGTCGGCATGGTGTTCCAGCACTTCGAGCTGTTCCCGCACCTGTCGGTGACGGAGAACCTCACGATCGCTCAGATCAAGGTGCTGGGGCGCAACCCCGACGAAGCCAAGAAGCGCGGCCTCAAGATGCTCGATCGTGTGGGCCTGTCGGCGCACAAGGACAAGTTCCCGGGCCAGCTCTCGGGTGGTCAGCAGCAGCGCGTGGCGATCGCGCGAGCCCTGTCGATGGACCCCATCGTCATGCTGTTCGACGAGCCCACCTCGGCACTCGACCCCGAGATGGTCGGCGAAGTGCTGGATGTGATGATCGGCCTGGCCCACGAAGGCATGACCATGATGTGCGTGACGCACGAAATGGGTTTCGCGCGCAAGGTCAGCAACCGCGTGATCTTCATGGACGTGGGCGGCAAGATCCTGGAGGACTGTTCCAAAGACGACTTCTTCGGCAAGCCGGAGGAGCGTCAGCCGCGCACCAAGGACTTCCTCAACAAGATCCTGGCGCACTGAGCCTCGCCGGCACACCCGCATGTGCCCTTGACATGGGCGGATGCGGGATGGGCATTGGCTTCGCGGTGGGCCTTTCTCTATGCTCTCGGCACTCTTTTAGGGGGTGTCGTTGTGTTCTCGATCCTTACGACCTGCCTGCGCAGGATCCTCATCGCGGCGTGTCTGGCCAGCATGGCCGCCGCCCAGGCCGGCCCGGTGCTGGACCGCGTGGCAAGCGATGGCGTGCTGGTGCTGGCCCACCGCGAATCCTCCGTGCCGTTCTCTTACCTGGACGGCACGGGCAAACCGGTGGGTTACGCCCTCGACATCTGCCGTCGCCTGGCGCAGGCCGTGCAGCGCAAGCTGGGCCTGGTCCAACTCGATGTGCGTTACCTCGCCGTGACACCCTCCAACCGCCTGGACGCGGTGGAGCAGGGCCAGGCCCAGATGGAGTGCGGCTCCACCACCAACAACGCCGCGCGCCGTCAGCGGGTGGCCTTCACGATTCCCCACTTCATCACCGGCGCACGTCTCATGGTCCGGCGCGACAGCGCGGTGGACCGGCTGGATCACCCTGATCTCAGGGTGGTGGTGTCCACCCGCAACACGACGCCCCTGGATGCGCTGCGCCGCATGGTGCGGGAGCGAGGGCTCCCGCTGCGTGTCATCGAGGCCGACGACCACGAGCAGGCCGTGGGCATGGTCGAGAAGGGAGAGGCCGACGCCTTTGCCATGGACGACGTGCTGCTGTTCGGTCTGGCCGCGGCACGGCCGGACCCGGCCTCCCTCAAGGTAGTGAGCCGGTTTTTCACCACCGAGCCGCTGGCGATCATGCTGCCCCGGACCGACGAGGCGTTCAAGAAAATCGTGGACGACGAGATGCGCCGCCTCATCTACAGCGGTGAGATCCAGGCGATCTACGCGACCTGGTTCACCCAGCCCATCCCGCCCAAGGGCGTGTCGCTGAACCTGCCCGTGAGCTACCTGCTGCGGGATTTCTGGAAATACCCGACCGACAAGGTGCCCTGATCGCATCCGCAGGTTTGCGACAATCGAGGCATGAACGCCTCGACCGTCCCACAGACCCTCACCATCACCCGACCCGACGACTGGCACCTGCACGTGCGCGATGGCGAGGCGCTGCACACCGTGGTGCCGCACACTGCCGCGCAGTTTGGCCGGGCGATCATCATGCCCAACCTCAAGCCGCCGGTGACCACCGCGGCGCAGGCCATTGCCTACCGCGATCGCATCCGCGCCGCGGTGCCCGCCTGCATGGCCTTCGAGCCGCTGATGACGCTCTACCTCACCGACAACCTGCCGCCCGAGGAAATTGCGCGCGCCAAGGATGCCGGCGTGGTCGCCTTGAAGCTCTACCCGGCGGGCGCCACCACCAACAGCGATGCCGGCGTGACCGACATCCGCAAGACCTACAAGTCGCTGGAAGCCATGCAGCGTGCGGGCCTGTTGCTGCTGGTGCACGGCGAAGTGACTTCGCCCGACATCGACCTGTTCGACCGCGAGGCCGTGTTCATCGATGAGCAGCTGATTCCACTGCGGCGCGACTTTCCCGAGCTCAAGATCGTGATGGAGCACATCACCACGAAAGAGGCCGCGCAGTACGTGGGCGAGGCCGGCGCTTTCACCGCCGCCACCCTCACGGCCCACCACCTGCTCTACAACCGCAACGCCATCTTCACCGGCGGCATCCGCCCGCATTACTACTGCCTGCCGGTGCTCAAGCGAGAGACCCACCGCCAGGCCCTGGTGGCCGCCGCCACCAGCGGCAGCGACCGTTTCTTCCTCGGCACGGACAGCGCGCCGCACCCGGCCCACCTGAAGGAGCACGCCAGCGGCTGCGCCGGCTGCTACACCGCGCACGCCGCGATCGAGATGTATGCCGAGGCCTTCGACTCGGTGGGCGCGCTCGACAAGCTCGAGGCTTTCGCCAGCTTCCACGGCCCGGCCTTCTACGGGCTGCCGCGCAACAGCGGCACCGTCACCCTGAAGCGCGAGAGCTGGACCACGCCCGAGAGCTTCCGCTTTGGCGAGGCCGATCTCAAGCCGCTGCGTGGCGGCGAGGCCTTGCCCTGGCGCTTGCAAGCCTGAGTCCCTTGGAACTGGCGCTCGACTGGACCGCGCCATGGTTCGCGCCCGTGGCCAACGAGGGGCGGGCGGTGGCGGCGTCCCTGGCGGGCGGCGAGCCCTGGCCACAGGCGCTGGGCGCCGCCGCCCCGGTGCGCTTCGTGCCGCAGGCCGAACTGCCCGCCGGGACCCCTTACGAACAGTTCATCTTCGACACCGGCCGCGTGCCCACGCGCGAAAACCTGCACGACTTCTTCAACGGCCTGTGCTGGCGCCGTTTCCCGTTGACCAAGCAATGCTTGAACCGGCTGCAGGCCGCGCAGATCGCCGCCGACGGCGTGCGCGACGTGCGGGGCCCGGTGCGCGACGCACTCACCCTGTTCGACGAAAACGCCGCCCTGCTGCAGGCTCCCGCGCCGCTCTGGGACGCCTTGGCGGCCCGCGACTGGCACCGCCTGTTCGTGACGCTGCGCCCGCTCTGGGCGCAGGCGAGGCTGGTGCTGTTCGGCCACGCCCTGCTGGAAAAGCTGGTGACACCCTACAAGTCCATCACCGCCCATGTGTTCCGAACGCCAGTGCCAGGGGCCTTGGGCGACGACCTCGCCGCGTGGGACGAGTGGCTGGCCCAGGGCCTCAGCGCGCCGGTGCTGGCGGCCAAACCGTTCACGCCGCTGCCGGTGCTGGGCGT
>Ga0247822_10000351_pt1 | contig 23972 bp, 24 predicted proteins | sample 13C_Cellulose_Da_FD_192423 | JGI IMG/M metagenome (GOLD analysis project Ga0247822, IMG submission 192423) | Soil microbial communities from agricultural site in Penn Yan, New York, United States - 13C_Cellulose_Day30 | ecosystem: Environmental > Terrestrial > Soil > Agricultural land | place...
GAGTGATATCGCGTTCCGCGCGAGCGCAACGAACGCCCCGCATGAGCGCGAGCTCTCGGCGACTGCACCAGAACTTCGAGGCACGAACACATGCGCACGACCTAATGCGCGAGCACACGCCACAATCACACGCTGCAATCACACGCTGCAATCACACGCTGCATTCACACGCTGCAATCACACGCTGCAATCACACGCTGCAATCACACGCTGCGTTCACGCACGAGCTGATGCGCACGTGCTAAACCTTCGTGCGATCGCCTGCGGTCGAGTCTGCGCACGTTTACGAGTGCGCAAACGCGGCAACTGGTGCCGCAACGCCGGTCTCGCTTGGCGTCGCCCGCACGCGAGCTCTCTCACGCGATTCTCCACGGAGCGCCTCGACACGACCTGCGTGTCCGGTAAACACGACTCCAGGCAAAAAAAGAACCCCGGCGAGTCATTCGCCGGGGTTCTCTGATGCGCCCTGTAGGAATCGAACCTACAACCTAGTGATTAAGAGTCACTTGCTCTGCCAATTGAGCTAAGGGCGCTCGTTGCTGCTACCGCTCTTCCTGCCACTGCCGTCGCGAGACGCGCCAGGAGGGACTCGAACCCCCGACCCACAGCTTAGAAGGCTGTTGCTCTATCCACCTGAGCTACTGGCGCTTCACACAGTGCACTCTCGAATTACGCGCAATCCGTGTCGCTGCTCGTCCTGACGTTTCACGCAACCCGATCGGGGCGGCCGGATTCGAACCGGCGACCTCCTGCTCCCAAAGCAGGCGCGATACCGGGCTACGCTACGCCCCGCCAACCGAAACGAACAGTAAGCGGCAGTCACCGCGCGGTCAACGGCAGATCGCGAGCAAGTGTCCGGAGGAGCGCGGACATGGCCCGTGCGCGATGACTCACGCCCGCCTTCTCCTCCCCGGACACCTCGGCGAAGGTGCGACCGAGTTCGTCGCTGAGGAACCACGGATCATAGCCGAATCCGCCGGCGCCGCGCGGCGCGTCGAGGATGCGCCCGCTGACCTCGCCCCGCGCACTCCACGAGTCGGCGTCGCGCACGCAGACCGCGGCGCAGACATAGCGAGCACGACGATCGTCCCTGCCCCGCAGCTCACGCACGAGCGCCTCGGCGTTGGCGACGTCGAGCGCTGCGCCCTCGAGAGTGCCGACGTGCCCCGCCCATCGCTTGCTTCGCACTCCCGGCGCACCGCCGAGGACGGCCACCTCGAGCCCCGAGTCGTCGGCGATGATGGCGCGGCCGGGCAGTCGCTCCGCGAACCATCTCGCCTTGGCCAGCGCGTTCTCCTCGAAGGTGGCGTGCACCTCGAGCGCATCCTCCGCCTCATCCTCGGCGATGCCGAGCGACGCGAGGTCGTCGGCCGCGAAGCCAGCCGCCTCGCACAAGGCGCGCAGTTCCCTCAGCTTGCCGGCACTGCGGGAGGCGAGCACGAGCACCGGTGCGGCCACGCTGCCCTCAGTCGATGCCGAGCGCGGCGCGCTGGGCAAGGTCGAGCGTCCGGATGCCCGCCGTGGCGAGGTCAAGCAGGCGGTCGAACTCGCCGCGCGCGAAGGTGCCGTTCTCACCGGTGCCCTGCACCTCGACGAAGCGGCCCTCGCTGCTCATGACGACGTTCGCATCCACCTCGGCGCGCACGTCCTCGGTGTACTCGAGGTCGAGCACGGGCGCCCCACCGACGACGCCGACGCTCACCGCGGCGACGCGACGCCGCACGGGCGAAGCCTTCAGCCGTCCGGTGCGCACCATCCACTCGAACGCGTCGACGACTGCGACCGAGGCACCGGTGATCGCCGCCGTGCGGGTGCCGCCGTCCGCCTGCAGCACGTCGCAGTCGACCTTGAGCGTGAACTCGCCCCACTTGAAGTCGTCGAGCATCGCGCGGACGCTGCGGCCGATGAGGCGCTGGATCTCCTGCGTGCGGCCACCGACCTGCCCGCGCTCGCGCGGGCTGCGCGTGTGCGTGGCCCGCGGCAGCATCGCGTACTCGGCGGTCAGCCAGCCTTCGCCCTTGCCCTTCTTCCAGCCCGGCACGCCATCCTCGACCGAGACGGCGCAGAGCACGCGCGTGTCGCCGAAGCCGACGAGGCAGGATCCCTCCGCATTCGGCACCGCGGCGCGCGCGAGGGAGATGGGGCGCAAGGCGTCGGCGGCACGGCCGCCGGGACGCGCGGCCTCAGTGTTCACGTTGGACACGCAGCTTCTCGATGATCGATGTGGTGGACTGCCCGGGCGTCAGCGGGATGATGACGACGCGGCCGCCGCGCGCGCGCACGATGTCGGCGCCGACGACGGACTCCGGAGTATAGTCGCCGCCCTTGACGATGACGTCTGGCTGCAGCGCGCGCACGAGCTCGAGCGGCGTGTCCTCGTCGAACACGACCACCGCATCGACGGCCGCGAGGCCGGCGAGGACGTAGGCGCGCTCGGCCTCGCTGCGCACGGGGCGCCCGGGCCCCTTGCCGAGGCGGCGCACGGAGGCGTCGCTGTTGACGCCGACGACGAGGGCGTCGCCCTGGGCGCGGGCGCCGGTGAGGACATCGACGTGACCGGGGTGCAGCAGGTCGAAGACGCCGTTCGTGAAGACGACGCCTTCGCGCGCGCCGCGCCACTTCGCAACCTCGGCGCGCGTCATCACCTTCCGCCGCGGGTCGACCAGCGACGTCAGAAGGTCCCGACCGCCTGCGGGTGGAAGTAGAACTCGCGCACCATCAGCGGGAGCTCGACGTTCTCGTAGTACTCGGCCCATATCTCGATCGTGCGGCCGCGCCGGCGCACGTGGACCTTGTTCGCGCCGGTGGGCAGCCCGAGGGAGTCCGCATACTCGCGGAGCCGCCGGGCGATGGTCTGGTCGCTGCGATGCGGCGCGAAGCGCGCCTCCTGCTTCATGCGGTCGCGGAACTGGAAGAAGTTCCAGTAGGTCTGGCCGATGTTGTACGAGAAGTACACGACGGCCGAGACCAGCAACAGCGAGAACAGGCAACCGAGCGTGCTTCGTCCCGCGCGCGCGCTCACCATTGTGATTGTGCTCCCTCGATCACGTCGTTGACGATCCGTTCCACCGCCTGGCGGCGACCATTCTCCTCGCTGCCGTCGGCGTACTCACCCTCGGCCTGCATGCCGGTGCGGGACCAGAGGGTCTTCCCGGTCACCTGATCGACGATCTCCACGTCCACCTGGACACGGAGCCGGCGCCGGGCGGAGGTCGCCTGGTTGGGATTGGAGCTGAATCCCACAGGGATGTCGGGCTCGAACCGCGTGATCCGCCCGCGCACGATGGCGCTCGCTCGCGCCTCGGAGGCAGCACGGAGGCCCAGCCGCGACCGGAGACCGTCGCGCAGGGCTTCCTGCAGCTCGAGTGGGAGTTCCGGCGCAGCCGTCTCGTTGTCAAACGACAGCACGGCCACCGTCTTGACGTGCGGCGGCAGGCCGCCGCCGGCGAAGCCATAGCAGCCGGTGATCGCGAGGATCATCGCGAGGACGCCCGCGAGGACGCGACGGCGCGCGGGAGCGTGGCTCCGGATGGGCGAGGCGTTCACCCCTGAAGTCTCGGCCGTGGCAATGCGGCGGTCAACCAGCATCTTCGAGCGCCTTCTCGAGCATCGTCCGGAATTCCGTCGCCATCGTGATGGGCCGACCCTCCGGCGATATCGAGATGAGGGCGGTCTCGGCGGATGCGAGCCGATCCGTCGCACCGCTCGCGGGGTCCACGCGCATGAGCTCGTAGGCGAAGGTGACCATGCGCGAGCGGACCCCGACCAGCCGCGTCTCGATGCGCACGACGTCGTCGTAGCGGGCGCTCGCGTGGAAGCGGAGTCGCGCCTCCGACACGGCGAGCAACACGCCACGCCGCTCCATCTCGGCGTAGGTGATGCCGAGCTCGCGGATGAAATCAGTGCGACCGACTTCGCACCAGACGAGGTAGTTGGCGTGGTATGCGACGCCCATCTGGTCCGTCTCGGCGTAGCGCACGCGGACTTCGGTGATGCTGGCCATAGGCGGCGAGTCTACGGGCGCGGCGGCATGTTTGTAAAGGGCGCGTGCGCGAGATAGCATTCGTCGATGCTTCCAGCGCCCTGCTACGTGTTCTCGGATGCCCACCTCGGTGCCGCGCCCGAGGAGGCCGAACGCTCGCTCGTGTCGTTCCTCCGCGCGCTCCCGGACGACGCCAAGTCGGTGGTCATCAACGGCGACCTGTTCGACTTCTGGTTCGAGTGGCGCCACGTGGTGCCGCGCGCGGGCGTGCGCGTGCTCGGTGAGATCGCGCACCTCGTCGACCGGGGGATCCCGGTGCTGTGGATCGCCGGCAACCACGACTGCTGGGGGGGCGAGGTGCTCACGGACGACATCGGCGCCACATACAGGATCGGCGAGTGGCGTGGCTCGATCGCCGGATGGGATACGCTGATCGAGCACGGCGATGGCCTGCGCGAGGTCGAGGATCGCCCCTACCGCCGGCTGCGCGCGGTGCTGCGCCATCCGCTCTGCATGCGGATGTTCCGCTGGATCCACCCGGACATGGGCACCTGGATCGCCATGCGGAGTTCACACACGAGCCGCAACATGCGCCCGCGCGACGGCGGCGAGGGGCTGCGCAAGGTGGCGCATGAGCGGCTCTCGGGCGCGGATGCACCCAAGCTGCTCGTGTACGGCCACTCGCACGTGACGACGCTCGAGCGGGTGAACGGCAGCGTGTTCGCCAACCCCGGCGCCTGGATGGACGCGCCGCACTTCCTGCGCGTGACGCCGGAGCGCGTGGAACTCTGCCTCTGGACGAACGAAGGCCGCGCGGTCGAGGAGTCGCTGGACCGCTAGGGCACCTGGATGGTGAGGCTGATCATCGGGCCGAAGGCAGACTGCCGCGCGCCCAGCTTGGTGGGCAGGTCCCAGAGCTGCGCCGCGACGAACGCGTCCGCGCCGGCAAAGAGGTGGTTGAAGAACAGGACGGCCAGCCAGTCCTCATAGTGCAGCCGCCGCGTGCGCACGTACGCGCTGTCGTAGCGGCTCACCGCCCATTCCGCCACGATCGGCTTGCCATCGGCGCCGCGGGCGACGATGCCCGTGACCTGGTCCTGCTGAAAGCGCAGCGGCACCGAGTCGCCGCGGAACGACCGCGCGATGCGCAGATCCTCTGCCGAGCGATGGAGCAGTGTCAGCGCGGTGGCCTCGACGAGAAAGAACAACCCGCCGGCGTATGCGCGATCGAGTTTCGCCTGCCCCGCTCCTGGAAGTAGAAACGAGTAGAGGAAGGCGCGCCGTGGGGAGATCGGCGGCTGTGGCTCCGAGTCGGGCTGCACCAGCCGTGCCGGCTGCGCTCGCTGCGAAGCCAAGGGCGCGAGTGGCGTGGGCGGCGCCACTCGCGGCACGCCCGCGCGCGCGCTATCCGCCTGCTGTGCGGGCAACGATGTCACCGCGCAGGTCGCCAGCACGATCAGGAGGCCCAGCCGGTGACGCATCAGTGCGATGCGACCCGACGGCGCCGGATTGGTTCCGCGCCGAGACCGTGCTGGCGTTCAATCATCTCGGCGCGGATCAGCATCTCAGCGCGTCTTCGCGATCAGCTCGACCTCGACGATGACGCCGCGCGGGAGCGCCGCCACCTGCACCGTCGAGCGCGCCGGGCGCGCATCCCCGAGCGCCGCCGCGTAGATCTCGTTGAAGCGCGGGAAGTCGGCCATGTCCTGCAGGAACACCGTCGTCTTGACGACATCACCCCAGCCGAGGCCGGCCTTGGCGAGGACCGCGCCGAGGTTCGCCATCACCTGCCTGGTCTGCGGTTCGATATCGCCGGCGACGACCTCCATCGACTTGGGGTCGAGGGGGATCTGGCCAGCGGTGAAGAGAAAGCCACCGGCGACGGTCGCCTGGGCGTAGGGACCGATGGCGGCGGGGGCGCCGTCGGCGTGGATGATCTGCACGCTCATGAGGAGAGCCTCGTAATCAGGAGAGACCGACGATGGAGCCGTCGGGAAGGAGTGACATGCGCTCGGCGGCCGGCGACTTGGAGAGGCCCGGCATCGTCATGATCTCGCCGCACTGCGCGACGACGAAGCCCGCGCCGGCCACCGGATACACGTCGTTGACGGTGATGCGGAAGCCCGTGGGGCGGCCGAGCTTGCTCGCGTCATCGGAGAGCGAGTACTGCGTCTTCGCCATGCAGACCGGCGTGTTGCCGAGCCCGATGGACTCGAGGTACTTGATGGCGCGGTCTGCCTTGGCGCTGTAGTCGGCGCCGTCGCCGCCATACACCTTCTTGACGATGGCGTCGATCTTCTCCTTGATCGGCAGCGCGGAGTCGTAGACCGGCGCGAACTTCGCCTTGCCCTCGGCAAGGATGGCGAGCACCTCGCGCGCGAGTGCCTCGCCGCCGGCACCGCCCTTGGCGAACACGTCGCAGAGCGCGACGCGCGCGCCCGCCTTCTCGGCCGCGGCACGCACCATCTCGAGCTCGGCGTCGGTGTCGGTGCCGAAGCGATTGATGGCGACGACCAGCGGCATGCCGAACTGCCGGACGTTGGCGATGTGATGCAGGAGGTTCGGCAGCCCGCGCTCGAGCGCGCCGAGGTCTTCCTTGGCGAGTTCGGTCTTCACGGCGCCACCGTTCATCTTGAGCGCGCGAATGGTGGCGACGACGACCGCCGCCTCGGGCCGGAGATCGCCGAAGCGACACTTGATGTCGAAGAACTTCTCGGCGCCGAGGTCGGAGCCGAAGCCGGCCTCCGTCACGACGACGTCGCCGACGGCGAGCGCCGCGCGCGTCGCGAGGATCGAGTTGCAGCCATGCGCGATGTTGCCGAAGGGCCCGGCGTGCACGAACGCCGGCCCACCCTCGAGGGTCTGCACGAGGTTCGGGCGGATGGCGTCCTTGAGCAGCAGCGCCATGGCGCCGGACGCCTTGAGGTCGCCGGCGCGCACGGGCTTGCGCTCGGGGCCGGCGGTGGAACCGACGATGATGCGGGCGAGCCGCTCCTCGAGGTCGGAGATGCTCGTCGCGAGCGCGACGATGGCCATGATCTCCGACGCCGGGATGATCACGAAGCGCTCCTCGCGCACGACGCCTTCGGTGGCACCGCCGAGGCCGACGATCACCTTGCGCAGCGCGCGGTCGTTCATGTCGATGGTGCGCGGCCAGGTGATGCGGCGCGGGTCGATGTTGAGCGCGTTGCCCTGCTGCAGGTGATTGTCGAGCAGCGCGCTCAGTAGCGCATGGGCGCTCGAGATGGCGTGGAAGTCACCCGTGAAGTGCAGGTTGATGTCGTCCATCGGCAGCACCTGCGCGTAGCCGCCGCCGGCGGCGCCGCCCTTCACGCCGAACACCGGCCCGAGCGATGGCTCGCGAATGCAGAGCACGGCGTTGGTGCCGATGCGCCGGAGCGCCTGCGCGAGGCCCACCGAGGTGGTGGTCTTGCCCTCGCCGGCGGCGGTGGGATTGATGGCGGTCACCACCACCAGCTTGCCCTTGGCGGGGCGCTGCGTCAGCTCCAGCGAGACCTTCGCCTTGTACTTGCCGTACTGGTCGATGTCGTCTGGAGTGAGGCCGATGTCGGCGGCGACGTCCGTGATGGGACGCAACTTCGCGCCCTGGGCGATCTCGATGTCGGAGGGCACTGTCATGGGGGGAATGCTAATCCTCGTGTCGGATGCGGGGAACGAGCGGTCCAGCGCGGAAGACAAGACTCAGGCGAGGCCAAGGAAACGCCGCGTGTTCGCGGCGACGAGGGGCCCGAGGAAGGCCGTCGAGGTGCCGCGCACCTCGGCCAGCTTCCCGAGGGTATACGCACACCATGCCGGCTCGTTGCGCTTGCCGCGGTTCGGCACCGGCGCGAGGAACGGGCTGTCGCTCTCGATGAGGAGCCGGTCGTCGGGCACGAGGCGCAGGAGCTCGTCGTCGACCCACTTCCGGAACGTGATGATGCCGCTGAAGGAGACGTGCCATCCGGCCTCGAGGCCGACGGTGGCGAGCTCGACGCTGCCCGTGTAGCAGTGGAGCACGCCGCGCACGCCGGCCGTGCCGGCCTCGCGGATCATCGCCGCGGAGTCGTCCTCGGCGTCGCGCGTATGGACGACGACGGGACGCCCCGTCTGGTGCGCCACGGCCAGCTGGTCGGCGAACGCTCGCCGCTGCAGCGGACGCGGCGAGTGATCGTAGTGGTAGTCGAGCCCACACTCGCCGACGGCGACGGCGCCATCGGCCATGGCCTGCACGAGGGCCGCGGCATCACGGGTGGGATCGTACTCGGCGGCATCGTGCGGATGGACGCCGGCGGTCCACCAAACGAACCCGGGGTGCCGCGCCGCGATCTCCCGCGCCCTCGCGGCGGACGCGAGGGACTCCCCTATGCAGACGACTCCCGCCCCACCGGCCTCCCGCACGCGCTGCAAGACGGCGTCGCGGTCCTCATCGAACAGCGCGTCAGCGAGATGCGCGTGGGAGTCGATCCACACGGGCCGGACGCCCGCTCAGGCGTTCCGGGCGGCAGCGGCGGCGCGGGCGTGCGGCGACGCATCGGACGTGCGCGGCCACTTGCGCTCGATCCAGAGCAACAGCGGCGAGGCGACGTAGATGGAGCTGAACGTGCCGATGATGATGCCGAAGGTCAGGATCCAGGCGAACGGCCGGATCACCGTGCCGCCGAACACCAGCAGGGCGAGCAGGCAGGCGAGGGTCGTCGAGCCGGTCATGACCGTGCGCGGCAGCGTCTCGTTGACCGACCGGTTGAGCAGCTCGTAGAGCGGCAGCTTGCGATGCAGCTTGAGGTTCTCGCGCACTCGGTCGAAGACCACGACCTTGTCGTTCATCGAGTAGCCGATGACGGTGAGGATCGAGCCGACCACGAAGAGCGAGATCTCGATGTCGAGGTACTTCATGAAGGCGAAGGTCGCCACGAGGTCGTGCACGGTGGCGAGCACGGCCGCGACCGCGAAGCGCGACTCGAAGCGCCACGCGAGGTAGACGAGCGTCAGGCCGAACGCGATGAGCATCGCGATCGTGGCCTTCTGCCGGAGCTCACTGCCGACTCGCGGGCCGACGACCTCGGAATCGACGACGCGGAACGATTCCTCGCCGAACGCGGCGCGCAGCGAACGCTCGATGTCCTGGGCGACGGTCTCGGCGCCGGCGGCCTGCGCCGCGACATGCTGCGCCTCCTGCGCCCGGATGATGTACTCGTTCTCCTCCACCGAGCCGAACGTCGCGATCTCGGCGTCGGCATGGCCCGACGACTCGAGCGCGGCACGCACCGCCGCCGTCTCGACCGTCTCGTTGAACTTGACCTGCATGCGCGTGCCGCCGGTGAACTCGATGCTGTAGGTGAACCCGCTGAGCGGGATCAGCACCAGCGCCGGCGCGATGAAGATCACCAGCGCGACCACGGCCTTCCGCCACTGCTTGATGAAATCGAAATTGGTGTTGTGCAGGATGCGCAGCATCAGATGCTCAGGGTCTGGGAGGGCTTGGCGCGCGACAGCCACAGGATGAAGAGCGTGCGCACCACGAAGATCGCGCTGACGAGCGAGGCCGCGAGACCGGCGAGCAGCGCCACGGCGAAGCCGCGCACGGGGCCGGTTCCGAACTGGTAGAGGATCGCCGCGGTGAGCGCCGTCGTCACGTGCGTGTCGACGATCGCGCTCCAGGCATGGTTGAAGCCTTGGTCGATGGCGAGGCGCGTCGTCTTGCCGACCTCGAGCTCCTCTCGGATGCGCTCGAAGATCAGGAAGTTGGCGTCGACCGCCATGCCGATCGAGAGCACGAAACCGGCGAGACCCGGAAGCGTCAGCGTGGCGCCGAAGCCGGCGAGGATCGCCAGCGTCACGAGGACGTAGAAGGCAAGGCCGCAGACGGCGAGGAAGCCGGAGAAGCGGTAGTACACGATCATGATCAGGATGACGAGGCCGATGCCGAGGGCGCCGGCCGAGAGACCCTGGCGGATGGCGTCCTCACCGAGGCTGGCGCCGATGGTGCGCGCCTCGACGACCTTCAGCGGCACCGGCAGCGCACCGGCGCGCAGCACGAGCGCGAGGTCGGTCGCGGCCTGAAGGTCGTTGCCGCCCATCGTGATCTGGCCGCGCGCGCCGATGGCGCTCTGGATCACCGGGGCGGTCATCACGCGGTCGTCGAGGACGATCGCCATGTTGTCGCCGATGTGCCGGGCCGTCTCGGTGCGGAAACGCTGGCCGCCCGCGTTGTTGAACTGGAAGTCGACCTTGGCGCCCTCGAGCGGGTCCTGCGCCGGCTTGGCGTCGAGCAGGAAGGTGCCGTCGATGATGGGGCGAACGTCGAGCACGTAGAGAGGCTTGAACACCTGGGCGCCGAGCATCACGGAGTCGGCCCCCCAGCGCACTTCCTTGCCCGGCGGCAGCGCCGTGCGCACGGCCGAATCGGCGAGGTAGCGCTCGATCTCGGGCACGTCGCGCGCGGCCACCATGTACTGGCCGGGCATGTTGCCCTGCTGGATCAGGCGGCGGAACGGCCCGTCGGGCGAGGTGCCGGCCGAATCGCCGGCGGCGCTGTCGGTGGGGTTCTGGAACAGCGAACCGAGCGCGGACGGGGCGGTGTCGGCGTTGGCGTTGGCCGCGCGCGCGAGCAAGCCGCGCTCCTTCACGATGCCGTCGAGGCGCGGGATCGCGCGCTCGAGCGCCTGGGTCTCGTCGGTGATCTGGAAACGCAGCACGGCCGAGCGCTGCACGACGGCCGTGGCGCGCTCGCGGTCGTCGATGCCGGGCAGCTCGACCGTGATGCGGGTCTCGCCGACCTTCTGCACGATCGGCTCGGCCACGCCGAACTCGTCGATGCGCGTGCGCACGACGGTGAGGGCCCGGTCCAGCGCGTCGCTGACGTTGGTGACGGCCTGCTTGGACTCGTCCACCTCGAGGGTCAGGTGCATCCCGCCCTGGAGGTCGAGACCGCGCTTGAGCGGCACGCGGCGGATGGTGTCGTGGACAAAGACGCCATCGCGCTGGACGCGCTCGACGACCGTGCGCGGGAACAGCGCCCAGACCGAGGCGATGATCATCGCGGCGATCAGCAACAGGCGTGACTTCAGGTTGGACATGCCCAAGCAGGAAGGAAGGTGGACCGACCGATCGACGACTGGTATGAAGCCATGAACAGTACCGTCACAAACGAGCCAAAGTCAATCGACGGCAACGGGTTGGGCGCATCTTCGTGCCGTCGATTCTCAGCGGGCCGCCGCGAGCGACTGCCGCGCCGATTGTTCATCGCGCGCGAGTTGCGCGCGCAGCGCCTCGGTCGACTCGAACCGGCGGGTCTCACGGAGCCGCGAGACGAAGTCGAGCCGCACGCGCATCCCGTAGAAGTCCTCTTCCACGTCGAAGAGGTGCGCCTCGAGCGCCACCGCAGCCTCCCCGAACGTGGGGCGCGGGCCGAGGTTCATCATGCCGCCGAACGGGCCACGCGGCGTCTGCACGCGCACGGCGTAGACGCCCTCGGGCGGCAGCAGCTTGCGCGAGGTCGGCAGGGCGATGTTCAGGGTGCGGAAACCGAGGGTGCGTCCGCGCCCCGAACCGGCCTCGACGATGCCGCTGGCGCTGTAGGGCCGGCCGAGCCCGTCGGCGGCGCGGGCGAGGTCTCCACCGGCGATGGCACGCCTGATCACGGTGCTCGAGATGGGCCGTCCATCGCTCCCGTTGACCGCGGGCACGATCTCCACGCCAAAGCCGCGCGAGGCGCCCAGCGACTGCAACACCTGCGCGTCGCCCGAGCGGGCTCGCCCGAAGCCGTGATCGTGGCCGACCAGGAGGTGCTGCAGCCCGAGGCGCTCGCGGAGCACGAGGTCCACGAACTCCGCCGCGCCGTAGCTGGAGAGCGCCGTCGTGAACGGCAGCACGACCACATAGTCCACCGGGCTCTCCGCGAGCACCTCGATCCGTTCGGGCCCGACCGTCAGCAGTGGCGGCGCGGCCGCGGGGTTCACGACCTCGAGCGGGTGGGGATGGAAGGTGACGAGCACGGCGGGCAGGCCGAGCGAGCGGGCACGCGCGCCGAGCCGCTCGAGAACCAGCCGGTGGCCGCGATGCACGCCGTCGAAGGTGCCGACCGTGCAGACCGTGCCGCGAATGCCCGGCGGCAAGCCAAAGGACTCGTCAGGCCTCACGCATCACCACCCGCGGCTGCCAGCGGTCGTCGCGTCGTTCGGCGAGCGCGACGAGGACGCCGGAGTCGCCATGCACGAGCGCGCCCCATGCACCATCGACGGTGGCCGGCACGTCGATGCCGCGCACGAGGCGTGCGAGCTCGTCGGCCAGCAGCGCCTGGCGCGGGAAGCCGGGCAGCGCGTCGATGGCGGGTCGCGGGGTGACGGTACCCTCGCGCAGGTCCTCCAGCGTCACGGCGTCGGCGACGTCGAACGGCCCGCTGGCCGTGCGGCGCAGCGCCACCAGGTGCGCCGCGCTGCCGCAGTTGCGCGCGAGGTCGCGCGCGAGAGAGCGCACGTAGGTGCCGCCGCCGCAGGTGATCCGCACGGTGCCCTCGGCGACGAGGCCGTCGTGCATGACGAGGCCGAGCACCTCCCAGCGGTCGACGCGGACCGTCACTGGCTTCAGCTCGACGACCTCGCCCGCACGCGCCATCGCATACGCGCGCTTGCCGTCGATGCGCTTGGCCGAGTAGGCAGGCGGCACCTGGCGGATGGTGCCGCAGAGCGCCGGCAGCGCGCCCATGAACGCCTCGCGCGAGGGAAGCGGCGCCGTGAGGGTGACCTCGCCCTGCAGGTCCTCGGTGTCGGTCTCGCTGCCGAAGCGGATGACCGCCTCGTACACCTTCGGGTCGCCCGGCAGGTGGGGCAGCAATCGCGTGGCGCGCCCCACGAGCAGCACGAGCAGGCCGGTCGCGAAGGGGTCGAGGGTGCCGGCGTGGCCGATGCGCTTCTCGCCGAGGGCGCGGCGAGCCGCGCCGACGACATCGTGCGAGGAGACTCCGGCCGGCTTGTCGACGAGCACGAGGCCGTCAACCGTCCGTGTCGTCACCGGTGGGCTTGTCCTTGATGCTCGCGAGCAGCGTCTCGATGCGCGCGGCGCGAGCGACGGAGAGGTCGAGCTTGAACGAGATCTCCGGAGCGAACTGCAGGCGCAGCGCGCGCCCGACGTGGCTGCGGAGGTGATTCGACATGCTCTTGAGGCCTTCGAACGTGCTCTCCCGCGCGGCGTCGTCGCCCATGACGCTGACGTAGACGCTGGCGTGCCGGAGGTCACGCGTCACCTCGACCGCGGTCACGGTCACGAGCCCCGTGATGCGCGGGTCCTTCGCGTCGCGCGCGATGAACGCGGCGACTTCCTCGCGCACGGCCGCGGCGACGCGGTCGACGCGGCGTGGGTCACGCGGCGGCATGAGTCCTCCCTGCCCTGATGGCCATCACCCGGGCGCTCAGCCGGCGTGCGCCGGCTGCAGCGTGCGGGCGACCGACTCGGTGCGGTAGACCTCGATCACGTCGCCGACCTTGAGGTCGTTGAAGTTCTCGATGCCGATGCCGCACTCGTAGCCTTCCTTGACTTCCTTGACGTCGTCCTTGAAGCGGCGCAGCGAACCGATGGTGCCGTCGTAGATCTCGATGCTGTCGCGCACGACGCGCGCCCGGCCGCTGCGGTTGATGAGCCCCGACTTGACGAAGCAGCCGGCGATGACGCCGATCTTCGGCACCTTGAAGAGGTCGCGCACCTCGGCCTCGCCGAACACGACTTCCTTCTGGTCGGGCCGGAGCATGCCCTCGAGCGCGTCGCGGACATCGGACACGGCCTCGTAGATGATGCGGTAGAGCTTGATCTCGACGCCTTCGCGATCGGCGGCGGCGCGCGCCTTGGTGTCCGGGCGCACGTGGAAGCCGATGATGATCGCGCCGGAGGCCTTGGCGAGCAGGATGTCGCTCTCGGTCACCGCGCCGACCGCACGCGCCACGACCTCGACCTGCACCTCCTCGTTGCTGAGCTGCTGGAGCGCGTCGGCGAGCGCTTCCGCCGGGCCTCCCTGGTCCGCCTTGATGAGCAGCTTGAGCTGGCGCTTCTCGCCCGAGCTCGCCTGCGCCATGAAGTCCTCGAGCGAGACGGCGCCCTTGGCGGTGCGGCGGCTGCGGGCCTCGCGATCGAGGCGCTCGCGACGCTGTGCGATCTCGCGCGCTTCCTGCGCGTCGGCGACGGCGATGAACTGGTCGCCGGCCATCGGCACGCCGGTCAAGCCGAGCACCTGCACGGGGATCGCGGGACCGGCGGACTTCACCGGCTTGCCGCGCTCGTCGAGCAGCGCACGCACGCGGCCCGAGAACAGGCCGCAGATGAAGTCGTCGCCGACGTGGAGCGTGCCGTTCTGGACGAGGATCGTCGCGACGGCGCCCTTGCCGGCGTCGAGCTGCGCTTCCACCACCGAGCCGGTCGCCCGGCGGTCGGGATTCGCCTTGAGGTCGAGGATCTCGGCCTGCAGCAGGATCTGCTCGAGCAGTTCCGGGACGCCCGTGCCCTTCTTGGCCGAGATCTCGGATGCCAGCGTGGTGCCGCCGAAGTCCTCGAGCACGACGCCGTGCTGCAGGAGGTCCTGGCGGACCTTCATCGGGTTGGCCGTCGGGAGGTCGATCTTGTTGATGGCGACGATGATCGGCACGCCGGCGTTCTTGGCGTGCGAGATGGCCTCGATGGTCTGCGGCATGACGGCGTCATCCGCGGCGACGACGAGCACGACGATGTCCGTCACCTGTGCGCCGCGTGCGCGCATGGCGGTGAAGGCCTCGTGGCCCGGCGTGTCGAGGAACGTGAGCGTCTTGCCGCTGGGAATCGTGACGTGGTACGCGCCGATGTGCTGCGTGATGCCACCGGCCTCGCCCGCGACGACGGTCGCCTTGCGGATGTAGTCGAGCAGCGAGGTCTTGCCGTGGTCGACGTGGCCCATGATGGTGACGACCGGCGGCCGCGGCTTGAGGTCGCCGACTTCGTCGGTGACCCGCTCCTCCTCCGGTGCCGCGGCGTACTCCTCCTCACGCACGGCGATGAATCCGAACTCGCCCGCGATCAGCTCGATCTGGTCGAAGTCCATGCGCTGGTTGATGGTGACCATCAACCCGAGGTGCTTGAAGGCGAACGAGACGATCTGCGTGGCGGGCACCTTGAGGATCTCGGCCAGCTCGCTGACCGTGATGAACTCGTTGACGCGCACCGTCTTCTTCTCACGCTCGGCGACCTCGGCGCGAATGGCGGCGAGTTCCTCGCGCGCGGACTCGTCCACGCGGCCACCACGGCGCTTGCCGGCGACGCCACCCATCTGGCGCATGGTGCGCGAGATGTTCGCCGTCACGGCTTCCTGGTCGACACGCTTGCCCTTCTTGCCGCGGCGCGGCCCGGAGGACGGAGCGCCGGCCGGTGCGCCGCCGGTGGTCGGGCCACCCGGACGACGATCCTCACGACGGCCGCCACCCAGACCACCACCCGGTGTGGCCGAGGCGATGGGGCGCGGCGGCATGGGCATGCCACTCGTGACGGGACGCGGGCGCGGGGCGGCGGGGACGATCGGACGCGGGCGTGGACGATCCGGCGCCTGCGGCGAAGCCGCGCGGGGCGGGACCGCGGAGTGCGTGACGGGGGCCGGCGCCGAGGGCGCCGACGGTGCCGAGGGCGCGGACGGCGCGACCGGAGCGGCGGGTTCCAATGCGGCAGCGGCGGCAGCCTCGGCGGCCCGGATGCGCTCGGCCTCCTCGGCACGCTCGCGAGCGGCGGCGCGGTCGGCTTCCTCGGCCTTGGCGCGCTCCGCGGCGGCAGCGGCTGCGATGGCTGCAGCTTCCGCGGCACGCGCGGCGGCGAGCTCAGCGGCAGCGGCGGCTTCGGCGGCCGCGACGGCAGCCTCGGCCTCGGCCTTCTGGACGTCGGCGGCGCGCCGCCGACGCGTCGTCGGCTTCGCCTCCTCGGCGGCCGGCTCGGGCTCGGGCGCGACCTCGGCCTTGGCCGACTTGCTGGCGGCCTTCTTGGCGGCGGCCTTCGGGGCCGCCTCGGCCGTGGCCTTGGCGGCGACGCGCTTCTTCTTCGGTGCCGTCTCGGGCGCCGCGGCCTTGGCCGTGCGCGTGCGCTTCTCGCGCTCCCACCGCGTGCGGGCGCGCGAGACCTGATCGTCGGCGAGCATCGTCTGCGGTGAGCGCACCACGATCTCCATCGATCGCAGCATGCCCATCGCCTCGTCCGCCGAGATGCCGAACTCTTCCGCCAACTCGCTAACCCGAAGCTTGTTCAACCCTTCCTCCGTGAGCCTGACTGCATCGCGTCCTTCGGTCCGAAGAGCGCGCGTATACCCTTGGCCAACTGTGCATCCACCACGCCGATGACGGCCGTCGCGTCCCGCCCTGCCGCGGCCCCGAGGGTCGACGCCGAAGCGACGGACACCATCGGCACCTCCTTCGCCCTCAACAGCGGCTCCACCTTCGCGAGGCTGTGGTGGGACGCATCGGCCGCCAACACGGCGAACCGCAGCTTCCCTCCATGCGCGGCCTCGCGCACCCTGTCCACGCCGACGACGGCGAGCCCGCCGCGAAGCCCGAGGCCAAGCAGCCCGAGGAGCCTTCGCTCGACCGCCTCGTCGACGACCGTCTCCGTCAGCCTTCCGCCTTCTCCCCTTCCGGGGCTGCATCGCTGGCCGCGACGCCGTCCGCGCCATCCTCGGTCAGCTCATTGATGATCGCCATGATCCGGTCCGCCTCTTCCGGCGCGATGCCCGGCAGCTTCAACAGGTCCTCGCGCTCGAGGTCGATGATGTCGTTCAGCGTGCGGTAACCGCCGGACTCCAGCACGGCGACCGTCGCCGTGGCGAGGCCACCGATGTCGGCGAGCGGCACGTCGGCGGCCTCCTCCTCGGGCAGCGGCGCGAAGAGCGGGATGTCCCCGCCCTTCTCCAGCCACTCGCGGCTCGAGTAGAGGTCGATCTTCCAGCCCGTCAGCTCCGATGCGAGGCGCACGTTCTGGCCGTTGCGGCCGATGGCCAGCGAGAGCTGGTCCTCGTCCACGACCGCCTGGATGGTCTTGGTGGGGATGTCGCTGAACACGCGCGCGACCTTGGCCGGCGCGAGCGCCAGCTTGGCGAAGCGCTCCGGGTCGGCCGACCACGGCACGATGTCGATGCGCTCGCCGCCGAGTTCCTGCACGACGGCCTGCACGCGCGAGCCCTTGAGCCCGACGCATGCGCCCACCGGATCGATGCTGTCGTCACGCGAGACGACGGCGATCTTGGTGCGGCTGCCGACTTCGCGCGAGGACGCCCGGATCTCGACGATGCCGGACTGGATCTCCGGAACCTCGAGGCGGAACAGCGCCTGCACGAACATCGCATCGGCACGCGAGAGGATCAGGCGCGGCCCCTTGGGGGTTTCCTCGATCTTCTTGAGCACGGCGCGGATGGGCTCGCCCTGCGTGTACGTCTCGCGATGGTTCTGCTCGCGATACGGGATGATCGCCTCGGCCTCGCGGAACTTGTTCAGCATGAGCACGATCTTGCCGCGCTCGATCTGCTGGATCTCGCCCGAGAGGAGGTCACCGACGCGCGACGCGAACTCGTCACGGATCTTGGTGCGCTCTCCCTCGCGCACGCGCTGCACGATGCGCTGCTTGGCGGCCTGCACGGCGGAACGGCCGAACTCCTGGAAGTCGACCGGGATCTCCATCAGGTCGCCCGGCTGGTAGTCGGGGTCCTCGTAGCGCGCTTCCTCGACCAGGATCTCGGTGATCGGGTCCTCGACGACGTCGACGACCTTTTTCAGGATCACGATCCGGATGTCGCCCTTGGTGTCGTCGATCTCGACTTCGGCCTGGACCGTGGGCCCGTGCTTCTTCGCCAGGGCGGCAAGGATGCCGTCCTTGAGCAGTTCGTGCAGCTCAAGGCGCTCGATCTGCTTGGTGTTCGCGAGCTCACGCAGCGCGGTGAGAATTTCTGCCGAACCGGCCATCCCGGTCTCCTTCGAAGTAAGACGAAAAGTATTCTATGGTTTCCAGTCGAACGCGAGACGGGCGTCGGTGACGTCCGCCAGCGCGATCGTGCGTTCGATGCCCTTCATGTCACGGAGAAGCAGCCGTTCCGAGCCCGGCTCCCCGTCCACAGATACGATCTGCACATCCTGCCGTCCGTGCAATGCCAGGCTATTCACGCTCGCCTTGCGTCCCACGAACCGCTTCCACTCGGCGGCGGTTCGCAACGGCCGTTCCATGCCCGGCGAGGATACCTCGAGCACGTAGCGCGAGTCGATGACCGAGGGCTCTGCATCCAGCCTGGCCTCGATCGCACGCGACGCCCGCTCGCAATCCCCCACCGTGACCTTGTCCTGATCCAGCCGGTCGATACGGACATCCAGTACCGGACGCCCTTTCGACCCCCCGACGCGGAACTCCACCAGCTCAAACCCGAGCGGCGCAAGTTCAGCGTTGACAATGGCTTCAACCGCCTTGTTCACGTCACGCTCGAAGTCTCATGAGAACAAAAAAGTGTGGGGAGACCTTCCCCCACACTCCGCCTGCGGACCCGGAATGTCTCCAGCAATCATCAGGATAACGTGGGCGCGGGTGCTCCGTCAAGCTACGGATGTGCGCCTGCGCCCCTTCATCGGGCTACGATGACCGCCACCTGCCGCCCGGCGTCGCCCGCTCGGTGCGAGTAGAAGCGGTCATTGTCATCGAGCGTGCACTCTCCGGACGCGCTCCAGCGCGTGACGCCCAACTCCTTGACCTGCTCGGCGAGGAGCGACCGGAGGTCCACCTGGCGGGGGCGGCGCGTCTCGAAGCCGGTCAGTTTCTCATAGACGTCCGGCCCCACTTCGTAGCAGCGCCCGCAGATCGAGGGACCGAAGTGCACCACCAGCTCGTCGGCGCGCATGCCCTCGCGGGCGAAGGCGCGGACGGCCTCGGCGACGATGCCGCTGGCCACGCCGCGCCATCCGGCATGCACCACGGCCGCGGCGCCATCGGGATGCGCGAGGAATACCGGCACACAGTCCGCGACGGTGATCGCGGCAGCCCCAGCGCCCGGGAGCAGCAAGTGGCCATCGGCTCCGTCGACGCGGAGCCAGCCATCCCACGCGTCGCTCGGGCGATGGGTCAACACGCGCGTTCCGTGCACCTGCCGGGCCGAGGCAAGGCGGGTTCTTTCACCGCCGGCGCGCGCGAGCGCCTGCTGCAGCTCGTGCCAGCGACCGGTCGCGGCCTCGTCCCCGGCGGGCGACTGCTCCGACAATGCGAAGCTGTCTGCCTGGCGCGTGGTGATGAACGCCTCGATGCCGATCTCCGCGAGGGACGGCACGGCGACGTGAGGGGGCAGCGCGCGCGCGATCACGACGTCATCCGACGCGCTGCACCGAGGCGCCGAGGGCGTTGAGGCGCTCGTCGATGCGCTCGTAGCCCCGGTCGATTTGTCCGATGTTGTTGATGATGCTCGTGCCCTTGGCGCACAGTGCGGCGATCAGCATCGCCATGCCGGCGCGGATGTCCGGGCTCTCGACCGTCGCGCCGCGGAGGGTCGTGGGACCGCTGACCAGCACGCGATGCGGGTCGCAGAGCACGATGCGGGCGCCCATGCCGACGAGCTTGTCGACGAAGAACATGCGCGACTCGAACATCTTCTCGTGCATGAGGATGATGCCCTCGCACTGGGTCGCGGTGACGATGGCGATCGACATGAGGTCGGCCGGGAATGCCGGCCATGGCTGGTCCTCGAGCTTGGGCACCGCGCCACCCATGTCGGAGCGAATGCGCAGCTCCTGGTCGCCGGGCACCACGAGGTCGTCGCCCTCGATGCGCGTCTCGACGCCGAGGCGGTCGAAACCGAGCCGCACCGAGCGCAGGTGCGACACGCCGGCCCCGGCGATGCGCAGCGGCGAGCGCGTGACGGCGGCCAGTCCGACGAACGAGCCGACCTCGATATGGTCCGGACCGACGGTGTGGTCGCAGCCATGCAGCGCGGCGCCACCGTCGATCGACAGGACGTTGGAGCCGATGCCCTCGATGTGCGCACCCATCGCGACGAGCATCCGGCAGAGGTCCTGCACGTGCGGCTCGCTGGCTGCGTTGTGCAGCATCGTCCGCCCCTTGGCGGCGACTGCCGCCATCACGGCGTTCTCGGTGCCGGTGACGCTCGGCTCGTCGAGGAAGATGTCCGCGCCCCTGAGGCCGTCCTTACCGGTGCGGAAGGTGATCCGCTCGGCGAACAGGTGCTCGGCGCCGAGCGCCTCCAGAGCGAGGAAATGCGTGTCCAGGCGCCGGCGACCGATGACGTCGCCCCCGGGCGGCGCGAGCGTGACTTGGCCGGCGCGAGCGAGCAGCGGCGCGGCGAGCAGGATCGACGCGCGGATCCGCTTGCAGAGGTCGGGATCGAGCGCATCGCCGCGCACGGCCTTTGCATGGATGAGCAAGGTGTTCGCCTCGCCGGCGCTCCACTCGGCGGTCGCCCCGGCCTGCCGGATGAGCTGGAGCAGGCTCTCGATGTCGCGGATGCGGGGCACGTTGCGCAGCGTGACCGGTTCATCGGTCAGGAGGGCGGCGCAGAGGATCGGCAGCGCGGCGTTCTTGTTGCCGGTCGGCCGGATGGTACCGGAGAGGGGCCGACCGCCCTCGACGATGAATTTGGGCGATGACATTGGCGCAATATATCCTTGACGCGGGAGGTGCGGCTGGAGACCATTGGTCATGCTTCTCTCCCAACTGGCGACCGCGGCCGACACGATCGTGGTGCGCCAGGTGCCACCCATCCGCACGACCTTCGAGCAGGTGGCCTTCGTGGCCTCGGGACTCACGTCCATCCTCGCGCTCGTCCTGGTCGTCGTGGCCATCGTCGCGCTCCTGGCGATGCGGCGGAAGGCCGACGAGATGAAGGTGAAGGTGGACGAGATACTCGTGGAGCTGCGGCCGCTCGCCAGGAACGCGTCGGCGATGTACAGCGACGTGCGCGAGGTCGCGCAGGACATCAAGGAGATGGTGGAGGAGTCGCGCGAGACGGTGAAGTCGACCAACGACCGCGTACGGAAGTCGGTGGGCACGCTGACGCACCGGGTGGACCAGCTGAGCTCGATGATCGCGCGGGTGAACGATTCCGCCGAGGCGGTGGCTGGCGTGGCGACGACGGCGCTCGGCGGACTCAGGCTGGGCGCGCGCGCGGTCGGCATGGGCAAGCGAAAGAAGAAGTCGGTGCCGCCGACCGAACGGCCGCGGCTGCGTCGGAAGGACTGACGGCGACGAAGCCCACGGGCCGAGTGCCCATCGTTCGTGCGGCCGTGGTCGCCCTGCTCCTGGTCGCGCTCCTCCCTCGCGACGCGTGGGCGTGGACGCCGGGCACCCACATCCTTCTCGGTGAGGCCCTGCTCCGCTCGGCGGACCTGTTGCTGCCAAGTTCGCTCGCGGCGCTGCTGAGGGCGTTCCCGTATGACTTCCTGTACGGCAGCATCGCCGCCGACACGAGCATCGCCAAGCGCTACGCGCGATTCGGCCGGCACTGCCACTCGTGGAACGTGGGCTACGACATCCTCGACCGCGCGCGCGACGATGCGCTGCGCGCCTTCAGCTGGGGCTACCTCGCGCACCTCGCCGCGGACACGGTGGCGCACAACTACTTCGTGCCGCACCAGCTGGCCATCTCGTCGGGGAACTCCGGCGTGGGCCACAGCTACTGGGAGAGCCGCTTCGAGTCGCACACCGGCGAGCGCTGGGCGCGACGCGCACGCGAGGTGATCCTGCTCGACCATGCGCGGTCGGACGAGCACCTCGACCGGATACTCAGCCCGACGCTCTTCAGCACACCGACCAACCGCCGGATCTTCCGCGGCATGGTGTACGTCACTGACAACGGCGCGTGGCAGCGCGTGATGGCGCTGATGGCGGAACGGAGCCGCTGGCCGCTTCGCGACACGGCGGTCGTATCGCATCTCGACCGCTCGTTCGATCATATCGTCGACCTGCTCGCCAACGGCGACACCTCGGCGCCGCGGGCGCTCGACCCGAGCGGCGAAGAGGCGCTGAACGAAGCCAAGGTGCTGCGTCGCGCCGGGCTCCTGGCCGGGGGCGAACGGGCCGTGCGGAAAGAGGCCGGAGTGCGGTTCCGCATGCCTGCACTCGAGCGCACGTGGGTGGAGCGGCTCCCTGCCCCGCTCTACCTCGCGGGCCAAGCGCCGGACGCCCGCGAGGTGGACGAGACGGACGAGACCGGCAGCTAGCGCGGCCACCTTGTCGATTTCGGCCCCGCTCGTTCGACGTATACATGAACGGAGGGGTGAGGCGGGCCGACGAGGCGGCGACGCCCTCCCTCCATAACTGGAAAGGAGACGCGACGATGCGAGTCATGGTGATCATCAAGGCCACGAAGGCCTCCGAGAACGGCGAGATGCCGAGCCAGCAGCTGCTCAGCGAGATGATGCAGTTCAACGAAGAGCTCGTGAAGTCCGGGATGCTGCTCGCCGGGGACGGCCTGCACCCCAGCTCGAGGGGCAAGCGCGTGAAGTTCGACGGGAAGAAGCGCGCGGTGGTCGACGGCCCGTTCGCGGAGACCAAGGAGCTTATCGCCGGCTTCTGGATCCTCCAGGTCAAGTCGATGGACGAGGCGGTGGAGTGGGTGAAGCGCATCCCGAACCCGGACAACGAGCAGGGCGAGGTCGAGATCCGGCCGGTGTTCGAGATGGACGACTTCGCGAACGCCACGCCGGAGATCCGCGCGCAGGAAGCCCGGCTGCGTGAGCAGTCCGCCGCGCTGAACAAGCCCTGATGGATACGCCCGACGCGCATCGGGCCATCGATGCCGTCTGGCGCATCGAGTCAGCGAGGTTGATCGCGGGGCTCACGCGCATCGTGCGCGACATGGGCCTCGCGGAGGACCTCGCGCAGGACGCGCTCGTCGCCGCGCTGGAGCAATGGCCGGCGACGGGCGTACCGGACAAGCCCGGCGCCTGGCTCATGGCGACGGCGAAGCACCGGGCGATCGATCGCCTGCGGCGGGAGCGGATGATCGAGCAGAAGCATCTGGAGATCGCGAACGAGCTCGAGGCCGCGCAAGCAGTGGCGCCGGACCTCGAGGCGGCGATCGACGACGAGGTTTTTTTCGGCGACGACATGCTGCGCCTGATGTTCATCGCCTGCCATCCGGTGCTGGCGGTCGAGGCGCGTGTCGCACTGACGTTGCGCGTGATTGGCGGACTCACGACGCCGGAGATCGCACGGGCGTTCCTCGTGCCAGAGCCGACGATCGCACAGCGCATCGTGCGCGCCAAGCGTACGCTCGCCGAGGCTCGAGTGCCGTTCGAGATTCCGCGCGGTGCAGCGCTGGCGGAGCGCATCTCGTCGGTGCTCGGCGTCATCTACCTCGTGTTCAACGAGGGCTACTCCGCCACCGCCGGCGACGACCTGATGCGCCCCGCGCTCTGCGAGGACGCGCTGCGGCTCGGCCGCATCCTCGCCGAACTCGCGCCGCAGGAGCCGGAGGTGCACGGGCTGGTGGCGCTGATGGAGATCCAGGCATCGCGCGCCCGCGCCCGCGTGAACGCGGCGGGCGAGCCGATCCTGCTGCTCGAGCAGAACCGCTCGCGCTGGGACGCCCTGCTGATACAGCGAGGGCTCGCGGCCCTCAAGCGTGCGGAGGCGCTCAGCGGCACGCTTGGAGAGTACGCGCTGCAGGCGGCGATCGCCGCCTGCCATGCTCGCGCACGGACGGCCGCGGAGACGGACTGGGAACGCATCGCCGCTCTTTACGACGCGCTCGCACAACTCCACCCATCACCGGTGGTGGAGCTGAACCGGGCCGTGGCGCACGGGTTCGCGTTCGGGCCGGCGGCGGGACTCGAGCTGGTGGACGCCCTGCAGGCGGAAGGCTCGCTCGAGTCGTATCACCTGCTGCCGAGCGTGCGAGGGGAGTTGCTGTCTCAACTCGGCCGGCTCGACGAGGCGCGCGCGGAACTGGCGCGGGCCGCGGCAATGACCCGGAATGCCCGGGAGCGAAAGATGCTGCTCGAGCGAGCGGCGGGAC
>Ga0247822_10000352_pt1 | contig 23962 bp, 25 predicted proteins | sample 13C_Cellulose_Da_FD_192423 | JGI IMG/M metagenome (GOLD analysis project Ga0247822, IMG submission 192423) | Soil microbial communities from agricultural site in Penn Yan, New York, United States - 13C_Cellulose_Day30 | ecosystem: Environmental > Terrestrial > Soil > Agricultural land | place...
GGTGGCGCGCGCGCGAAAGAATGTGCTCGGCACTGCCGAGTTCGGTCTGCGCGGCGAAGGCGCGCTGGGTCGCGGCGTGCGCCTGGGCGGCAATGTCGGCTTGCGCCACGCCATGGGCGATCGCGCCGCCGACTCAATCCTGGCGCTGGCAGCGGCGCCGGGCCAGGCCTTTGCGGTGCGCTCGGCCGAGGTCGACAGCCTCTCGGTGGTCACGAACCTCGACCTGACCGCCGATGTCAGCGATTCGCTGAGCCTGCGCCTGGGCTATACCGGTGTACGCGGCGCCGCAGCACGCGAGCATGGCGTCCGTGCCACGATCAGCCTCAAATTCTGATCTGCCGACACCGAATCTGGATGCAAGCGCCGCTGGTCTTGGAACAGCTGGAGAATATCGAGTGACTTTAGGGTTTCGAGCCGGAGCAGATCCGGAAAATGGTGCGCTTACAGGACTCACATTGGGTTCTGTAGGCCGCAGAAAAGCTGGGCTTTCTGCCTCCGATCGATTTCGTGGTCCACGCGTGGTCCACCCCCAAAAATCGGTCCGGGGGAGGGACACGAACCCGCGCCGAAGCGGGGTTTAATGGTACGATTCGGTACATCTCAACAGGCGATTACGGAGCCCGAACGGGCGTCCGAGTGTAGCGAAGAGGCAGCATTTGGGCCGTTTGCTGTCTGACGGCTTCCGGTGGGAATGCACGAAAAACGGACCTCGTTTAGGCTTCCAGCCTCATGACTCAGCGTAACCATCTACCCCATGCCTCAGTGGGTAGAACCATCGACCTAGACGAGTGCGACCAGCCTGTTCCCATCGATTTCCGCCGGTGTCGGCTCGTCGATAATGGTAAGGAGCCTGGGATCGCAGTGGTCGCCAGCCATCAGTGTGGTCTCAAACATCGGCACGCTCGTAGTGATCGGCTTCGGAGTATCGCTGACGGGGATTTCGGCTTTGATTCGCAGAAAGCCGCCTTCTTCCGATACGGCCAGCCTGAGTTGCGCCATCTTGCCATCGGCCATCTTCAACCGTGCGCCGTGCATGATATTCAACGCATAGAGGCTCACAAAGGTTGAGACGGATTCGAAGCTGAGCCTGTCGTCCTCCGCGAGCGATCCTTCTTCAACGAGCAGGTCCACGAAATCCGGCCACAGTGCCTTGTCGCTAAATGCGAACTGCCACATCATGCTGAGACCGAACACCTTTAGGACTTGGAACTCCCGCTCCTTGAGCGGACGACCTGCTTCGAATTTCCTGATTGCCTTGTTGAAGGACTGCTCTGCTGTCTGACGGGAGATGCCGAGCCTCTCCTTGATCCGCTCTTCCGGCATGATCCTGAGGTTGGCCCGCCCGGCCTCTTTCAGGTGCTCGGCGTTCGGCTGGGTGCCATCAAGCTGGAGGTACCAGAGCCTAGCGCTGGTCTGGATGTCGTTAGCGCGAGCCAGACTGATGCCCGCGTCCCTTTCGTGGCGGTGGGCGGCAAAGTGTCCGATCTCCTGGACGCTAGCGCGTCCCGGCTGGTGCATGCGCAGGTCGGAGAAAAGGTTATGAAGGTCGGCGACCTTGCGCTCGCCGCGGAGAAGCCGCGCGACACGACGCCTATGATCCTCGAGGAGCATCTCTCATTACCCCGTCTGCGCGGCTGTTAGTTCTGGACTAGGTTTCACGGACGCGCACGCGTCCACTGCTCCTTGAGCACCGCGTCTCTTGAGAAAATTCGCAAGTGAGGCCTTGTCTCTCAGGGGTGGAAATGGTGGTCGTCCTGACGCCTAAGCGGCTAGGTTCGAAGCCCCCTTAAATAGGGTCGCATCAGTCAGGGACGTTCAATGCGCTCGTGAGCAGGACCTTGAGCCCACCCAGTCCATCGGGCGCGACTTGCCGGTCAGCTTCGAACACGTCGCGGGAATTGTCCGCCAGCAACTCAGCCCTGGCAGCCGCCTCCAGCAGCAGCTTTGCGACGCGTTCAACGTCCATCTCGATATACAAATCGGAGGCGCGCCGCCGCCAGGACTCGATAGCGCTGGCAGTCATTCCCGCGAGCGGCGCCGCGGCGCCGAAGCGCCGGTTGACAGGCACGAGGAAGTCACGCTCAACCCTCACTCGCTCCTCGAACCTGGTCCTTCGTGTCGACGCGTCCATCAATCTCTCTCCAGCCGATGCCGCAGCTCGGCGATCCACGGTGCCAATCTACGATGAATGGCGGCCACGAGCGACCGCGACACAGGTGATGGTGGCAGCATCCCGCGCTGGCCGGCCATCCGGCAGTTCATCGCTAGATCGTACTCGTCCTGTGTCATTGGAACGGCGGGAAATCCGTTTAGTCGAAATGGAGAGTAACGCGAGAAGTCGGGGCGGTCGCAGAGCTTGGATGATGCCGCCATGCAGATATTGCGAAGGCAGACGTACACGAGCCCAAGCTCGTAGACCGCATTCTCCGGAGCTGCATCCAGCTGTTGCGGAATGCCCGACAACACTTTCTCGAAGGAGGCCACATCCGATACGGCGTCGCGATATGGCGCTGGCGTCCCAAGTTCCTTGATGACCGGCTCCGCTTCGAAAAGCGGCATCGCTTCCTGGTGGAGATGCCAGCCGAACAGTTCCCCGTTCTCGAACATCGCGCCGAGGCGCCGCCGCCCATACCAGGATATCGATGCCTCCAAGTCGGAGAGCCCAGACGGAACGTGTGCGTAGACGTTCGCTTCGTCGACCTTGCCCTTACCGTCAGCCACCACCGCGAGCAGATCGAGATCGCTTCTCGGATCGCGATCGCCCCGGGCGACCGAACCGAACACGTAGACGCCAAGCAGCTCGCCCATCAGCGGTGGGAGATCGACTTGAATAGCACCGAGATGAAGAGCCCGATGTAGAGGTACCGCAAGCCGATCAGCGCGTAGTCGACCAGAAGATATCCCCTGAACCTCATGTCCGGATCGGCGTCCCAGAACTGGTCGAAGCAGTAGCCCAGCACCTTCAGGCCGGAACCCGTCGCTTCCCATCCGACCCTCGGCAGCACCGCCCAGAGATTGATGAAGCTCAGAGCCACTACGAAGAGAGTGGCACTCACTACGAGTAGGAGGGGTCGCTCGCCGTGTCCCCAGAGGAGCCCACTGAACCGCAATCCAAAGTATTTCAGCGCGGCACGCGCTTTGGGAACTAAGCCCTGGTATTTCCGGTAGTAATAGTCTTCCGTCCCCTTCAGCGCACGCAGTTCGTGATTCATCGCTGCTTCGATCTCGGCCAGCACGAATTCGCGCTGGCTTGAAAAATTGCCGATCTCGGCAGCATTTGCCCGCAAGTTCTGCAGTGCGTCGCGCTTCAGATTGGGCTCCTGCGGAAGGATCGCTATCATCTCCCTCGTCTCTAGGAGAGTCCGGTGGAAGGTCGCGTATCTGAAATCGGAGCCGGGGAACGAGGCCCCACGAAGATTGGAATCGTAGAACCTACAGCCAATGAACTTGCAGTTGCTGAATTTGGCAGAGCGGAAATATGCGCGATCGAATATTGAATAGGAGAAGTCGCAATCGACGAACTCGGCCTTGTTGGCGTTCATGTCATCAAAGCGGCGGTGCCGTAGATCCAGTTTCTCGTATCTACTCAGCGATACGGGAACCCGCTCGATAGGCCGGCCGAGCATCTGCCCCGTCTCCACGGCAGGAAGCAGCGGCTTCGAGCTATCCGGAGTAGGCGGCCGCGTTTCCGAACGCCTTTCCAGAAAACGCTTGATCATATCACATATGTAACGCGCGCGATTCACGCCCGCTAGCCTGGATCTGGAACAGCAATGTCGCCTGAGTAGAGAGACGTGCCGACCTCCTCTCCGCGCAACCGGGAACTGGGTTTATCGGCTAGAGAGTAGGATTACGGTGACGCTGGCGGCCCGTTTACTCTTCGTCGTCGGAGAGCGGCCAGGGTGGTTCTGACTCGAAGGGCCAGAGCCAGGCTTCGTCCCCCTCAACCGCTTCGACGAGGGACAGTGTCTGATCTGCCGCCCATTTTTGCGGAAGCGCCGCCAAGTCCGATTGTTCGAGCGATTCGGCCAGCACCAGGGTGCGCGTGATCCAGGCAGCCGTGGCATAGAGCACGAGATGGCGTTGCTCGACCGGGTGTTGATCGAGAAGCTTCTGCCATTGCCGCGCCGTCCCCGCGCGGGCCAATTGTAGCGCCGGTGGGCGCCAGCGGTGAAGCATGTCGCCCGTCCTGGTTAGACCCAGTAGCCCGAGATCGGTTTCGAGCCGTTCGAGCATTTCCGGTGTAGCCATTTGCTGGGCGCGCACACGCAATGGCCAAAGCGCAGCGCGAACGGACTTCATGGCTGGGACATCTCCGAATCAAAAGCGCTGACGGGGACAATGCGCTTCCCGTGCGGATCGAAGGTAACCAGCACGGTGCCGCCGATCGGTTGATAAGTGAGCAACGCCTGCGTATCGTCGTGGCTGAGGTTGCCGCTTTGCATGTCCCGCAGAAGGTCCAGAAATGCCCGGATCCCGGCCTCGGCCTCGGCTTCCTCGATCGTGGCCCGAACGATGAATTTGAAGCGCGGGCCACCGGTGACCTCGCCCATGATCGCATAGGCTAGCGAGAAACTTGTCTCCGAGAGCTTTCCCTTCGAACCGACCCTAATGACCTGCAGCGACGACGCCCGCTTCCACAGCTTTGCGGCCGCCTGTTTGACCAGTTCGTAGTGATCCTCTCCTGCCTTCTGCAGGAAGCCGTTGAGATATCCCGTGGCGATGAACAGCATGGCGGCTGCCGACAGGTAAAGCTCAACTCCCGCGAACGGTCCGCCTGGAATACGCAACGTCCGAAGCGTCAAACCGTCGCTGGCCAATCCTTCAAGCAGCCCTGCCTCAAATTCATCGGGCAGACCATCGTACAACATAAGACCGAGATCTGGCTTAGCTTCGGATTCCGGCATGATGTGCAATCGCCTGATTGTTCGGTGCTAATGGTACGTGCCGCTTATCTTCGCATATCGCCAGACCGTGGCGCGCCATTTCCTTGGTCTGATGGACGGCGCGTCACCATTTCGGCTTGTTTGGCCGAGGGCCAAAAATCATCTGACTGAAGTGGTAGCTTCCGCCCTGAGGCGTTGGGACCGTGTCGAAGCGAACAACCGGCGATACCGCAGCATTGGCGCCGATGATGTTTTCCATGCCGGTCCTGGGCGCGAACACGAAGCGATACCCGTAGCGCGCGATCTCGCGGTTGAAGCGGACGATCTGGCGAGCATCGGCAACGTCCTTGTGGCGGATGTCCGCATGCATCGGGAGCGAGCGCCCGCGCAGCAGCATTGATGCGCTCACGGGAAACAGCAGCTCGACCCGGCCGCCGGGACGGATCGTATAAGGATAGCGAGACCGGACAGGCCGGGAGGGATCGAAATAGATCATCGGATTGTCGCTGGTCAGAAAGGGCATCGCACTCGTATTGTGAACCACCTCATAGCTGAGCCGTCCAAGCATCCCCCCGATGCCGCTGAGCGTCTCCGCCATTGCGATCAGCGAGCGCTGCGGATCGATCGCGACCTGGACATGGTCGAGAAGGTCGGGGAACTCGGCAGGCGGTGGTGGCAATTGCCCGGCACGCTGGAGCGCCTTGGCTTGCATGTGGACCATCTGTGCGAGTTGCAGTTCGACTGCATCACGGAACGCCGGCCCCCGCACTCGCATCAATCCCAAAAAGACGATCAACTGCGACGCCTTGGCGAAACGGGGTAGCCGCGAGGCAAGTCCGGTGGCAATCGGCGGCCAGTCCGTTTCAACCGCGCTGAACATGCCTCTAGCCGATCGTCGTCGCGGGTGCCCTCATCGTCGATTTGCGAGTAATAATAGCGTTCGAAACCCGTCGCCTCAGGCCGCTGACGAAACGAGGCGCTAGGCGCGTCCTTGCGATAGACCTGGAGGTAGCCTTGCTGGTCGGTAAAGCCGCGCAAATAGGTGACCGGCACGTAATGATGGCGCTTTGCGATGCGAACTTCTCCGTTATCGGGCGCGAGGCACTTGGATTCGATCCGAAAACGGCCGCGGCTACGCCGAGCTTTCCACTATCCGCTCGAAGGCGGGCGTGCCAATATTGAACCATGGCAGACGGTACGATTACCGCCGAGGATTACATCGATGTGCGCGCCCGCGCCAACGCGCTCGGCTGTACGCTGGGCGAAGGTCTGGTTTTCTTGCCCGACAATTTCGCCAGCGCCGCCAGCGCCAACGACTTTGTCGTGCGCGGAGAGATCACGACAATCCGCAAGGTCCTGAATACCGGCGGCGTCGCCTCAGCGGTGCTCAGCGCCGAGGCTGCTCGTCCAGCCGGATTCGTGCACAATAAAAGCCATGACTGGATGGTCCCGATGCTGTTCGTAGGCAGCGAACTGCTCAAGACCTCTCCCGACTTGCTAGGCATGGCGATTGACCTAATCCGCGAATACGCAGCAGGCCTGCTCACCGGCGGCGAAAAGGACCGCCAAGCCAAGCTCGAAGTCGTCGTCGAGCGGAGTAAACAGCGCAGCTACCGCAAGATCAGCTATGAAGGCGATGTGGCCGGCCTCGACGCCGTCGCAGATATGATTGCGAAGATTCATGCCGACGATAACGCTTCCGCGGATCGCTGAGGATTTCACGGCGCGGGTCACCGCGGTCGAGCCGTTGCTGTTCCTGACACGCGACAGCGGCTTGCAGCGGGAGGCGATCGCCGCGCTCGAGCAGCTTGTCGCCGAGCTCGAAGGCTACCGCGCCGCGGCGGCTGCCAAGAGGGCTGAGACCGAAGCCAATATTCTGCTCGGTCTCAGGACGGCGGCCAACGGACTCATCGAGGAACTGCGTGTCTATCTGCTGCTCAAGGCCGAAGATCCGGATAAGGCCTGGGATGCGCTGGTGCGATCGCAGGCCGCATTTGCCGCAGCGATGCGGGCACATGCCAGCTTCGCCTATCTGGCAGCCAAGGCTGACCACCTGCGCGCTCTCGAGCGCTATATGTTCCCGCCGATCCAGTTTGTCAGCGCCGGCCTCATCGTCCGCGAGCAGGTCTGCTCGATCTGCCGAGCGGATTACAGCGCCTGCGACCATCTCGCTGGCCGGCCTTATTGCGGACAATTCTGCGCCGTTATTCTCAAGCAGGTCGAGCCCGATCATATCGCTCTGGTTGACGAGCCCGCCAATCGCCATTGCCGGATCACCGCTATCGGTACGGCGACGGGCAGGCGCAACGTAATGACTTGGCGGGTGACCCGGTCCAAAGCGGGCGATACGCCCTATGTCGAGGGCCAGCTCATCGCCGACAGCATTATAGCTACGACGAGCGATTTCGGTCGCGAATCAGCCGATGGCGCCGAGGTGCCGACACCTGTGGGCGCTGTGGAGCAAACTGAGGCGAAAGAAACTAGCGATGGGGATCAGGGGCGACAAGAATGAGGACTGACAGCTGCGTCGCACGCGCGACCGCTCGAACGCCTCGCCACTTACATGAACAAACGTCGGATTTTGGAATTAGCGGCCGATGCTCGGAACGGCGAGAATGAGGGCGCTTAGCCGCCGCTATCGCCTGCGCTCTCGCCCGCATTGATGATTACGAACGACGACCTGATGCCAACGTTCAGGGTCGCCCTTCCGCATCATCCGCTGACCGCCGTCCCACATATCGGTACCGAGCATACGGGCAGCGATCCGTTCCGGTATCGCCCAGCTCGCCGGTAGAGTCCGCGCGATTGGGCCTGGGAGGATCGCAAACAACACCATGCCTGCGACCGCAAAGGCGATGCGGTTGTGAAACAGCTCACGCTTCTGCGCAGCCGCCGATCGCGCTCGCGTAAGCATCGCATCGATGCGACCGGTAGCAGCATCCATGCCGCCAGCGGCGCGCTCCAGCATTACCCTATCCTGTTCACGGCTGCTTTTGCTCGCCGCGATCATCTCGCGGCCAAGGCTCTCTGGGGTGAGCTTCAGCGCCGGCTTTTCGGACACGCGCTGCGCCCATCCGCAGACATCCTCCAACCGCTTGCTGATCGCTTCCAGACTAGGGGCATAATCAGGCTGAGAGGTGCGTTCGTCGGTCAATCGCTCGACCGCGCGGCGAAGCAGGCTGACCTCGGCGCGTAGCTCAGCGAACGCATGTGCTGCAAGGCTGGCATCCATGTCGGGAGCGCGGTCCTGGTCCATTTGGCGGGCCTATCGCCCAAGCCCCCGCCCGCGCGAGAGGCCGAGCCAGTCCTGGATGCTGTGGGATATCGAAGCGCCCTCACGCATGCGGATACCAAGCTCGGGAAGGCGCTTTCTGACGAGCGACTCGGCCTGGGCATCGCGTTCGATGCTCTTGCCCAGCGCGGCCATCTGCTGGCCGATCGCGCGCGCGCCGCTCTCGTCTTCGGCATGGCGACATGCATGATGTGCCGCGGAGAGCTTGCGCCAATCCTCCACAAACCGGTCGGCCCGCCGCTCCGGGCTGGCGCGCAGTTTTGCTTCGAGCGCCATCGCGCGTATCGCAGCGCTGGTACGGCCCTGCGCCGCTTCGCTGACGAGACCCGGCTCGCGGCTGAACGCGGCGCGTAGATCGCGCGAAGCCTCAGGACGCACTGCGTCGAGCGCTTCTCGCGCCTTGTCGAACGCGACGCGTTGGTGCGGCAGTTCCGCGTAGCCTTCCTTGCGCATCCGTAGGATGTCGCTTGCCGCGCGGGCAAATCGCTGCACGGCGTGCTCCAAACCGATCGTTGGCGCGGCAGGTGCCGGTGGCGTTGCGGAGAGCCGACCCCCCTCGAACACGCTCCTGCTTGGCGATGGAATCGCTGGCTGCAACTTCAGGCCCGCGAACGGATCGCGCGTCCGAACCATCTCCAGCCTGCTCACCACCGGCTCGGACAATCTGATCTGCCGCCGGTCAGCGAACGCGCGGGTATAGTCCGACGCCATGTCCTTGCCGCGCTCGCGCGACAACGCGTGCACCAGCTTGCCCTGATCGGCGAAGTCGTCGCGGCCATAGTAAAGGTCGATCGTATCACGATGCCGCGACAGCGCGACATAGGCGGCATGGCGATCGAGACCGGGCGTTGCCAGCACATGGACGCGATCGGCCGTCACTCCCTGTGACTTATGCACGGTCGCAGCGTAGCCATGATCGATGCTGGCATAGTCTTTCACATCGAACGCGACCGCGCGACCATCGTCGAGCATCACTGCCATCCGCGCCTGCGTGACCGACTCCACCTTGCCGAGCGTGCCGTTCTTCACGCCAAGGCCGCGCTCGTTGCGCAGGAACATGATCCGGTCGCCAGCAGCGAACGCCCGTTCCTCGCGCTCGGTGCGAACCGTGACATCCTCGCCGAGCTCACTGTCTGACCGTAACCGCTCGCGCGCCGCGATATTGAGCGCACGAACCTCGTCGTTGGTGTGGGTGAGGATGATTTGGCTGGCGTCGGGTGAAGCATGGCGATCGCGCTCCCAGCGATCGATCAATTCACTCCGCGCTTGATCGCGTGTGTCGGCTGCGTGGACGCGCCCACGCCCCTCATATGCCGCGATCGCGTCGCCTGTCCGCCCGGTCGCCAGCTGTCGGATGGCATCGCGCTGCCAGTCCTCGCGCTGCCGGCGGATCTGGGTGATCTCGACGCCGCCGTGGCGCTCGGCCGTCGCGCGGAACGCGGCGCCCGCTTCGATCGCCTGGAGCTGCTCGGGATCGCCAACCATAATAACCTTGGCGCCGTGCTTCTGCGCTTCGGTAATCACGCGTTCCATCTGGCGCGTGCCGATCATCCCGGCTTCGTCGATCACCAGCACATCCCGATCGGTCAGTAGCTCGCGCCCCTGCGCCCATTGATGCTCCAAGCTGGCGATCGTGCGCGATGCGATGCCTGAGCCATGTTCGAGATTTTCCGCAGCAATGCCGGAGAGCGCAACGCCGCGAACATTGTAGCCTACATCCTCCCAAGCTTCGCGCGCGACGCCAAGCATCGTCGATTTGCCGGTCCCGGCGTACCCGATAACGATAGCAAGGCCTTGCGGGCGCGCTATATGCCGCAACGCGGCCTCCTGCTCCCCCACGAGCATGAAGCCGTTCCTCCCGGCGGCGCGAATGGCTCGGTCGATCGCCGCTGCCGGGAGACCATGACGTTCCCGTGATGCAAGCCGATCCGCCGACAGCATCAAACGCCGTTCGGTCTCGATCATCGCGCTGGAGGTAAAGCGATCCTCGCCGCGCCCGTCCTTGCCGAGCACCACCAGCTCCGGTGACGCGCGCACCGCGGCCATCACTCGGTCGAATTGCTCCTTCCCCTCGCTATGGCGATGCACGAACATTGCCAGATCGCGCGTGGTGAAGGTCGCTTGGGTCCGTGTGATCCCGTCGAGCGCCAGCGCTGGGTTCGCGAGCAGCTTTTCGCCATTGGTACGCGCGATGGCGTGATGCTCTGCGAGCCGCTCGGACTCCAGACCTTGGCGCTCCATGCGCGATGCCGCCGGGCCGATCTTGTGCTGCGGCTCCAGCTCGATCCTCTGAGCCTCAAGCGAGCGGTGATCGATGCGCGCATCGATACCGAGTTCTGCGAGCCGAGCGTTGACGTGCCCGGCCCAGCGCTCGCGCCACTTCTCCAATAGGTCGGTGCGATTCCAGTCGCGGTTCTTCTTGCCGAACCCATCCTCGCCGACTTCGCGCAACGTCAGCATCACATGCGCGTGCGGCTTGGCCAGCCCATCCGCGCCGACATCCCAATGCACATTGAGATCGGCGATCATGCCACGCGACACAAACTCGGCGCGAACGAAGTCGCGGGCGAGCGCGACCCCCTGTTCTGGGGATAGCTCGCGCGGGATCGCGAACTCGACCTCGCGCGAGAGCTGCGCGTCCTTGCGCAGCTCGGCAGCCTCGACCGCATTCCACAGCTTCTCACGGTCGCCGAGATGCTCGGGCGCACCTTCCGGCAGCATCACCTCGGAGTGGACGACGCCAGCCTTGTTCGAGAAGTCGTGATGGCGCCCGAGCCGCTCGTCATAGAGCCGCGACGCCGAGCGATACGAAGCGGACGCCAGCGCCGACGATCCGCTGGCGCGCGAGATGATCTTGGCGGAGAAATGGTAGATCGCCATTGCGGCAATCCATCTACACCTCAAGCAGCACGTCGGCACGACGTATAAGCGCGCCCTCGAAAGAATTCATCTTCCTCGGGACTGACGAATCCCACTGCGTTTCAAGGGATTTACGCTGATCGAGCGCGCCGATAACTGGGCTGCCCTCGTTGCACAATGAAGGACTGACCAATGCGCAAACCTCGCGACTATGATGCCGAGCTGAAGGCGCTCGACGACAAGGCGAAGCAACTCAAGGCGCGCAAGGTCCAGCAGCTCGGCGAACTGGTGGTCGCCTGCGGCGGCGACGCGCTGCCGCTCGATCAGCTCGCGGGTGCATTGCTCGCTGCAGCTGACACCAGCGATAACGCAGCGAAGGAGGTTTGGCGCAAACGCGGCGCGGCGTTCTTTCAAGGATCGCGCGAGGATGGCGGTAGCAATCGCGGCAGCGCGCGCGGCGCTTCGGCGCGTGACGGCGGCGCAGAACCGGCTGCAACTAAGCCGGGCGCGGCATGACACGCGCGCTTGGGCTGTGAAGCGGCGAGAGCGAACGCGCCAGCTAATCGAGCTTGGCGGGCTTGTCACCAAGGCCGGTCTCATCGGACTCACTGATGATGATCGCACAGTGATCTTCGGACTGTTGGTCGAGGCCGCATCGACGCTGCGTAGCGAGCGCCGCGATCAGGCGCTCACTCTATGGCGCCGGCGTGGCAAGCGCGCATTCGAAGATTTGGCGGAACGCTAGGCGGCGTCGGATTCAAGCTCCGCCAGACGCTCGGCGCAGACCGCAGCGACGATCTCGCGCAGCTGCTCGATCGATGCGGCAAGCGCGGCCAAATCCTCGCTCGTGATCGCGTAACTCGCGGAGTAGCGCGCCTCGACATAGGCACGCTTCAAGCGCTCGAACCGGGCGCGATCCGCCTTAGTCCCACGCGGCCACGCCTCGACCAGCCTCGGCTCCTTGTCCTCGGCGAGCGAACGCAGAAACTTGATGTTGTGCGAGCGCGGGAAATACAGCGTCCGCACCAACAAGAAGCAGATGAAATAATGCTCTGCTGCTTGATGTAGGAGAAACGCGGTCTTGTTTGCTAACCCTTCCCGCTGGGCGTAGCGCGCGAGCTTCAAGAACTCGTCGGCACTCGCGTACCACCGCTCAAAATACTCCTTCGCCATCCGATGCGCATCGGCAGCGGTGAGCGGCTTCGGCGTCACCAGCGGGTGGCACGGCAGCTCGTAAAGCGCGACGCCATCGCGCGCGATATCGGTCCAGAAATACTCGCCGCGTGCCAGGCTGCGGTTCACCTCGTCAAGCGAATGCACGATGATATTGACCGGGCGCCCAATGGTGGAGTCGCGCGCGATGCGGTCCTCGGCAACATACCAATAATCAGCAATGTCGGTGAGGTCTTCGTGGCTGACGACGATCAGCAGGTCGAAGTCGGACTGGTAGCCATTGTCCGGCTCGTCGACCCAATCGTCGCGCGCATAGCTCCCGAACAGGATGATCTTGAGCACCTTGCCGTTGCGCTTCTCGGGTTTGGTCGCGGGCGCAATCGCCTTCTCGAATTCCTCGAGCAGGATGTCGCGCACGCGCTCAAGTTCGCGCTGTTGCCGCTCGGGCAAATGATCGGGTTCGTGCCGCATTGCGCACCTTCCTAACCGGGGTGAGTCCCCGCGCCAACCTCGCCGGGCGCAAGCCCGGCGAGGCATGGGGTCAGCGCCGATGCCACCAGCGCCTTGGTTTCCAGTCGAGCCGCCGCATGAAATTCAGCAGCGCCCTTGCGAACACGGCTTCGACCTCGGCGACCGTTAAGCCGTGCCGCTCCGCAATCTGGTCGTAAGTCAGGTCTTCGAAGCGGAGCGCGCAGAACACCGCGCGTTGCAGGCGAGGCAGCTTGCGGATGGCCCGTTCGATCTGCCTTAGCCGCTTGGGTGTCGGATTGGTCATGGCGACCTCCAATGAAGAGGCTGGCGGCACGGGGCCGCCAGCCATCAAGGTCACGCCGCCTGACGCAGCGGCTGCGGTTCAGCCGGGCGCGCGATGCGGCTCACCACCCCCGCGATCTTCGTTGCGCGGGCGACGGTCCCCACTCCGCCCCGTTCGGTGTAGCTGGCGGGCGGGAACGCCATCCAGCGCGGCACCCAGCCTTCGACTTTGCTGCGACCATTCTCGCCAGCGAGGCAGTCGCGCACGATCCCGCGCTTGACCTTGCCGGTTGCGCTCTCGTTCTCGCCGGCGACCCGCTCGCCCGCGACTTCCGCCAGCACGTGCTGCAGCACCTCCCGGTCGCGGATCAGGTCGAGCAGCACATCGTCTGCGGTCCAGACCTTGGCCATGTCGGTGCCAAGCATAGCCCCGAGCAGCTCGACCAGCGCGCTACCCGCCTCCAACGTTTCGCCCATGACGATCGCCAATATGTCGAGCACCGCCGGATCGGGAAGTTCGACCAGCCGCGCAAACAGCCCCGCAATGCCATGCTCGCCGTCATAGCCGCCCGTCACGGTCGGCGTTTCTGGATCGAACCCGAGCAACGCCAGCACCGCGCGCCGCTTCTCGTCGAACACAGCTTCCGATGCGCAAGTCTCGACGCTCTCTGCGATGGCGTCGTTATGCGACCGCTGCGCCTCGATGCGGACATTCCACAGCGAAGAACCGGTGATGGCGTGTGCCACCATCAAGCGCAGCGCGAGCGAGGGCTGGCTCGCCAAGTCCGCACGCACCGCCGCGTGCCGGTGCAGGTCGATATAGTTCTGGATCGGCGCACTGATCTCGGGTCGGGTCGACTTCTCGACTGCCTCGCCCTTCTCCCGCTTGCGCGCTTCCTTAGTCGAGACATAGCCCTCGTGGATCGCAACATCGCCGCGTGACCCTACCGCGATGAGCACCTTGCCGCCCTTGCGCTTGGCACAGCGCTCATGCTGCCAGCACTGGAACGCCTCGCCAGTCGGCAGCACGATGACCTCGGACCAACCAGCCTCACGATAGCTCTCGGCCTTGGCCTCCACGGCTGCGGTCTGCGCGGTCCAGAAGGTGGCGCTATCGGCAAAGTAGCGCTCATCGCCGAACAGATCGGAGACGATCTCGCCTTCGTAAGCCGCGACATCGAACAGCGCGGCACTGACCGGGATCGACGCCCCGCCGAACAGCCATGCCTTGAGCTGGTAGCCGGTCGGGCAATGGGCTTCCGGGTCATCCCGCAACGCCAGCCATTCGCGCTGCCGCGCCTTGGAGGCGAGGGTTAGATGCCGCACCGTCGCCGCATCGATCTCGCCTTTGCGGTAGAGGCTCCGGATACCCGGAAGCAGATTACCGAGCGCCAGCGTGCGCTTCACCTGCAACTCGGCGAGTCCGAAGGTGAGCGCGATGTCCTCGGGCGAGCGGCCCTCGCGGACCAGTCGGGTGAAGCTCTCCCATAGGGTCACCTCGTCGGGGTCGAGCCGCGCGACATTCTCGATCAGCGATGCTTCGAGCGCCGCCGCGTCGTCCCCTGCCGCCATGATCGCGCACGGCAGCGGTTCATCCTCGCCGCTCTCCGCTGCAACCTCCAGCGCCGCATAATAGCGCCGCTTGCCCGCGACGATCTCGAACCGGTCCTCGTCCTGCGCTCGCCGCACGATCAGCGGCACGATCACGCCCCGCGCGCGAATGGTCGGCAGGATGTGCGAGAGGTCCGCCTTGCCCTTGGCCCGCATGTTGGCAGCCGAGACGAACAGTTTGGCGGTATCGATATGCTTGAGTTCCATCTTCCTTACTCCTCAAACCACCGCAACCGGCGCCGGAATGGCGGGGTGGGCGGCAGGAGCGAACCGGAAGTCCCGCCGGCAGAGGCGGGCCGCACCCGTAGGGCCGCAACGAAGAGGAGGACCCGGCACAGCCGGGTTGCGGCACGCCGCGGCGGGACTAGAGGGCAGCGACGCCCACCCCGCCAGATCGACGCCGGAGGCCAACGCCGCCGCGGCTGGCGCGGCGACAGCAGCCACTGCGCGCAGCGCACCCGGCTCCGCCAGGAGCCTACAAAGCAGCACTCTCGAAGCCGGCCAGCCGTCGTGGGGGCGTGCGCGCGCCCTCCGTGCGCCAGCCGCCGCCGCGCCCTCCGGCCGGATCGAGTGTGCCACGCGAAAAGCAAAGGCGTCGCGGCCTCTGGCGGCTGTGCAGCAGTCGGCCAGTGTACGCTCAATTGAACCCGCGTTCCGCTGCCGGCGCTTGCCGGCCCGCGTCATGCGATCGCTACCCGGAGGGGCCGAGACGCGCAGACGACTCGGCGGCGCGCCAGCGACGTAGAGCGCGGTCACGCCGCAGGCGTGGGACGCCATGAGACATTCACCCTGAAGATGATCGCCTACGCTCAGCTACGTTCGCGCCAAAGGTCACCGAAGAGAGTCCTTCTGGCCCCAGCGAGGCCATTGTCCTTCGACCTCGACCCTCTCACTCTTGCCGAGGGAGCGCCACTCAACCGCAACCAATGCAAGGTGAGCTCAATGCAGACCGATACCCCCGACCGCATCCTCCGCATCAAGACCGTGCTCGAACGCACGGGCCTGAGCCGCTCGACTATGTACCGGAAGATGGAGCACGGCGCCTTTCCCGCGAACGTCCAAATCAGCGCCCGCTGCGTGGGCTGGCGTGAATCCGCCGTCAATGCCTGGCTGCGCAACCCAATGTTCTACAGCGCCGAAGATTGACCGATCGTTGGCCGCTTCGCGCCCCAGTGGCGGTCGTCTAGCCCGTCCGCGAAAAGACCCAAAAGCCGTCGTTCGTTCAGGTGACTTTCGGCCGGCGATCGCTAACCGCGGCATTTGACGGGTGCTTTCACCCCTAGTCGATATACTTGCGGTCAAATGGACCAGGTCCATGTCGAACCCCAGACCGGCAAGTCGCCATTTTTAGTCCAAGTAAAGCGCTTCCAAATGGCCGCGCCGTCGTTTTTTCGATGCTTCAGATCATCAAGCAGCCAATTATAGGCCGTATCGGTGATCCAGCTGCGTTGCTCGCCCTTCAGTTCGGTCAGCTTGGCTGCATAGTTGGCCGCGCGTCCGACCCAAACCAGGTCGTTGTATCCGCGCACACCAGTTCGTGCCGCCCGCACTTCACCGCAGTCGATGCCGACCACTTGGCTGACGACGTAGTCCGAGCCTGGATATTGCGCTTTCAACTCGGGATTGACGATCTTCTGGACAGCCCAGTTGATCTTGAGCGCAGCGCGCGCCGCTGGTGTGGTTTGCGTTTCGCCCACGAACACGCCCATCACCCGGTCGCCGTCATAGGAAGTAATCACACCGCCTTCGCTGCGGATGATTGATGCTGCGCAGTGGAGATAGGCCTTGTAGATTTCCGCGGCGAACTGCCAGTTCGCCGCGTCGACCAGCGCGGTCGAGCCGCTCAAATCAGCGTAGAGAACGGTCGCGCGCGCAAACTCGACCGCATCGTTGCCGAGTTTCAAATCGCTGGCTTCGGGCACCACGCGGCCGTTTCGGGTCTCCCAGGCCTTCTGGAAGATTTCGCGAACCTGGGGCGCGAGATCGAGCGCCATCAGCCATTCGCCGGGCCAAGCGCGTTGATGTGATCGCGCAGCTTGTTGCACGCCGGTCCCATCAGCGCGGCGTTCTCGCCTCCCTTCACGAACTGATAGGGAATGGTCGTGATCCCGGTGAGGTCACTCGGCAGCTTCACGTCCTTGCCGCGCGGCTCCATCAGGATCGCGCGCGCTTTCCCGAGCCGTCCCATGAACAGACCCAGCTCGAAGATCACATTGTCGCGCGGCGCCGGCCACATCTCCTCGCGGCTTTCGATGAAATCGTCGGCATGCGCGATCGCGACCGCGAAATCGGATTTGTCCACCGCCTCCTCGAGATCGTCGATCGTATAGCTTGCAACCTTGAAGCAGCCCGCTGTCCACAGGTGGACCGTGAAGGAATCATATTCGAAGGCATTTTCGAGGATCCGCGCGATCGGGAGCGCTTCGACGGAGGAGATGATGAAGACCCGTACCTTCTCGCGAAACGCCCCGATCGTTGCGTTCCGCTGCAACAGGCGATGGGACAGCGTGCGTGCGATCGAATGGTAGATCTGCGTATGACGCTTGGCGAGGTCGGTGAGGGCGGGCTGGGTCAGCTTTAGCGCGAGCACCTTGCCATCCGCGATGACGCTGGCCGAGCGCGCCTGGGCTGGATTGATCGCGGCCATTTCGCCGATGCTGTCACCAATTGAGCGCTTGGCGATCAACCGCCCGTTGACGACCACCGAGCATACCCCAGCGAGGATCAGGAACACGTCGTTGCCAGTATCGTCACCTTGCTCGATGATCACGGTATCGGGCGCGAACTCGACCAGCTCGCCCGCGTCGGCGGCTTCCGCTGCGAGCTCGGGCGGGCCGATCAGAAGTTTCTGGCGCGCCAGCTCGTCGACCAGCAGCGCCTTGCCCTTGTCGCCCTGGAACCGCTCGATCATTTGCTCACTCCTCCAATCGCTTGTGGTTCGGCCCGCAAGGGGCAATTCGGCATCGTCCCGCAGCACGGCCGTGCCATCCTCGCCATTCGCACAAAGGCTCCGTCGGCGGCGCGTCTTGCCCATTCATGCTGGAACAGTTCTGCGATCGCATCGCAGGTCATACAGCCTTGCATAAGGCCAAGCTTGTTGCTGTCGTCTGGTTCGGGCGCGAGCGCGTGATTGCAGCTGTCGGCGGGGTAAACCTTCGGCAACGGACCCGCCAGCCAGCCGGCCTGGTGATCGAGCGCTGCCGCATAGTCCGAAGCAAGCCCGCAGCGCGCCGCCGCCTGCTCGGCAGCGATCTGGCAATCCGCTGCTTCATATCCGTGCGATAACCCGCGGCCGGGAGGCCATCGCCCGTGACGTTCGGCAAATTGCTGCGCAAGCAGATAACCGCGCAAGGTCTGCCAGAATGTCTCGGCCTGTTCGCGCGATATGATCGCCGAGCGTCTCAAGCCCAGGCAGAAGCTGCCGTCATAGTTGATGTGTCGCTCGGGGCAGGTTGACGGCAAACGCGTGCCGACCACCGCTTCAAAGACAGTCGCTTCGGGTGCGTCTGTGTCGATGAGGAGGTCGAACCGATCGCCGGGCGCTCCACTCAATTTTGGCGGAGCCACCTCAACGCGCAGACACGCCTCATCGAGCGCCATGATCCTTGCCCATGGCGGCGTCGTTTCGGTGAGCAGGTGGGCTAGGGCATTCACTTATCCGCGTGGTTCCGGTCGGCCGCAACAGGTTGAGGTGCCGCAGCCATGGCGCTCGATCCGGGCTCCTGGAAAGCGACGTCGTCATAGGTCAGACCGTCTGCCACCTGATTGGGGAAGAATGCCCGCAACGTGTGCGACGCGTGCGCCCACGCCGTATCGCCCATTCGGGTCTGGTCGCCATCGGATACCGACTGCGCGGCCTCCGACGCGATGGTTGCCTTGCTCGAGGCGACGCGTACCGAGCGCTCACCGCGAATGCCGACCCGGCTGACCGGCGTCTCGCCGAGCTCGAACCCGATCGCGAGACCGAGCTGCGCGATGTTGGGCAGCAGTGTACGACACAGATCGAACGATGAACGCAGGCCGCCGGCACATTGTGCGGCGACGTCGACCGTGCCGCCAAGGTCGACCGAGGTCCCCGACCCGTCGGCGAGGAGGCCGTGAATACAGTCGCCAACGAAGCGAACCTTGCGGCCCGAGAAATCCTCTTGAACGACAGCGTTCAGTTCGCTGCGGATGACATGAAGGTTGCGCACCGCTTCGGCGACCGCATGGGCACTCATCGCGTCGTCGATATAACGCGTATAGCCGTCGATGTCGGCGAAGATCGAGACGACGGGCATGCGAATGCTGTTGCTCGGCATCAGCGCTTGATAATCGATCGTGTTCAAGGGCAGGCGATGCTGATGGAAGGCGAAATCCTCGGGCACTGCGGTCTTGACGCGGTGCTCACGAAGGTCATCGCGCCAGATCGCGACGCGGCGTTCGGTCGCTTCGTCGAGAATCGACTGGACACCACGCGTGGCAGGGTCGGCACGCAGGATCTGTGCGATCTCCGCTGGATCCGCGGGTGGTACCGTCCGGAGCGTCGAGGTTGCGAAGCCCATCCCGAACACTCCGCGCACCCGCGGTGAGAGAAAGATACCGGGCTGACTGCCATCGGCAAGCTTTGCAGCATGATTGGCGGCGGAGCCGACGAAAAGCGGTTCGCGCTCGTCGTTGCGGCCGGAATCGAGCGCAACGCAAGGGCCGGCGTCGATGCCAACCCGGAACCGTGCGGCATAGGCACCGTCCAGGAACGAGCGGTCGGCGGCATCGGACAGCGCGATCATGTCCAGCGCCAGTCGCAGCCCGCGCGCGATCCGTTCCTGGGCATTCTCTTCGCCCGCCGGCTCGACGATCACCGCGTGGAGGCGAGCGCCGTGGAAATCGACGCGCTGCGCGCCGGCATCCTCGACGACCCGGTCGAGCGCTGCATAATGGTGATGGAGAAACGCCAGCGCCCGTTTGTGACTGGCTTCGGTCTCGCGGCCCTGATCGAGCCGCTTCTCGTCATAGTTGACGAGGTTGACGTAGACATGGACCGAGTCCGCGACGACCGCGACCCCGTTAGGCAGGTTATACAATGGTCGACCGACGGTTTCGGTGCGCCCTGCCTTGGCGCGGACTTCGCGCAATCGCGCGCCAAACTCCCGGTCGAATCGCTCGACCACGATCTGCGGCGCGTCGCTCGAAAACGCAGTGATGCGTGACTGCGCTCGTGCATAGCTCCAACCCATCTTCATCTCCTAGAACTTTCCCGATTTGTTCTACGATGACGTTGGTTCCTGAGCCAATGAAATTACCTCGGATATGGAATAAAATTCTGTGAGTGATTTGGGTCATCAAACGGAGCGATGCCGTGCCCGCCAGCCGGCAGGGTGAACCCTGGCGGGTCTATGATGCCTCCAGTCCAGTCGCGTGGTCTCAGCCCTCTGCCGTGATTCGACCGCTCTCCCGGTGATGCGAGTAGATTAAGAAGGGCGGTCGAACTATCCTCGCCTGGTCGGCGGTGGGACGTTCGATGGGAGGGGGCAATGCGCAAGTCGCTGATTCTGGCGGTTTCACTGCTGGTGGCTGGATGTAGCGAGTCCAGGCTTGAGCAGCTGGAAGCGGAGAATGAAGAGCTGCGATCACGGGTCGCTGACCTTGAGACTCAACTAGGTGCGGCTCGGTCGGCAACCGAAGAGGTGACCAGCAAGGCCACGGCGCTGCGCGACTCAAGTGACGAACTCCAGTCCCAGCTCGCGCGGTTTCAAAGCGAAGATTGGCGTGATGTCGTTCCGTCCGCGAGCAGCGCGGGCGAGGACGTCGAAACCGCGCAAGATGATCTCGAAACCGCCTCAAGCGAACTTGCAGATGCAACCGAATAGGCGCGGGGTGGCGACGCAGCTAAGGGCTTGGGCCTGCGGGTTGGCGGGCCTTGCGGCGTTGGCCTCGCCAGCCTGCGAGGCGCGCGACTGGCCGGAAACAGCGGGCTGGGAGATTTCCGAGGGCGACGACTTCTGCCTCATGCACATGGAGTATGAGGGACCTGGCGACAGCTCGTTGGCGATCGGTCTCTATGCCGATGGCCGGATCATCATCGCGAACGTCAACTACAGCTGGTCGGCCGAGAAAGGGCGCCGCTACCCTGAGGTATCGTTCGAGCTCAATGGCCAGCGCTACACGGGCACGGCAACTGGCGTGGATATTGTCGGCAAGAAGGGCTTCGCCATGAAGTTCGGCGAGGAGATCCTTGCGGACATCGCCGCAGCAAGCGCGGTGCACGTCTACAAGGACGACACGCTCGTCGACCGGCTCAGGCTGGATGGCAGTGCCGCCGCGCTTGGCGTCACGAAGCGTTGCCTGGCATCCGTTCCGCGAAACAAGCGGCGGCCGAGCGTGAGCGCCGACGATGGTCGGACCTGCCCAAGGATCCCTTCGCCGCGGATAAGCCGGAGCCTCGCCAAGCGGTCGCGCGAGGTAGCAAGAGTTCATGGATCACGAATGATGACTATCCGCCTGCTGCCCTACGTGCACATGAGCAGGGCACCGTTGCGATGGACCTGATCATCGACGCCACCGGGCGGGTTGAGAAATGTACGGTCAGCAGTTCCAGCGGCAGCGCGATCCTCGACGCTGCGTCCTGTTCGCTCGTGCAACGGCGCGGGCGCTACACGCCCGCGACCAACTCGAGCGGTGCGCCGACGCAGAGCATGGACAAGGTTACGTTTCGCTGGTCGCTACCGAACTGATGGCAGACACGGCAGCGATGATCTAGGTGTAGGCAATCCGCCGTTCGTCCCATATGCGGTCGCGGGCGAATTTACCCCGGTTGGCTCGATCGATCCAGAATGTAGCTCTGGATGTCGGCCGCCGCCGACGGTAGCGTCCCAAAGCCCGATAAGCGACGATACAATGCTGCCGCCCGTATCCCCCCGTTCGTCGCGTAATCGAACGACACGGTGCGCAAGGCGAGCGGTCGAGGTCGCGCACTAGCCGTGGTTCTCCACAGTCTTTGTGATCGATGGCGATATCGGTCCTTGCTGGGCCGATATCTGCGCCCGCTGCTTCAACAAGCACGGCGTCGGCCTCGGCACCGGCTATGGCCAGGTGTATGAAAGCACGCCCCAAGGCTGGGTCTGTGTCGCAGGATGATGCTGCGCGCGGGTGCGGCGGAACGGCGCAATTCGCTCGGCGAATTTTTTAGCTGGATCACGGTTTTGCGGGTCCGGCGCATCTACCCGTCGCATAGCTGCGCGCGATGAAGCATGACGCGGCATGTAGTTCACGCTAAGGTTACTGTCCCTGAAATGTGAGTACAGTCCCACTACGTGCCCGACGTGACTTTCCATTTTTCCGAACGCGTCACGCGGGTAGATGTCGCAGCTTCGCTGTTGGCAGCCAGTCGCCTCGGAATTTGTCTGCTGCAACTGCCGTCATCGGCAGCCTCCGTCGACGGCGATCATCCCCGGCCTCTGGCGATCGGCGCTGTGCGCGATCTGCTGGTTGGGGGTCCGGACCATGCGGTGCCGGCGTTGCAGCGTATGATCCCCGGCGCGGATCCGGTTTTGGTCGTCGCTCCAGAATATACATTAGGGTCGGGCGATTGGGCCGAGATCGACGCGCTGGTTCGGGCGGCGACGCGCCCGATCATCTTACTGGCTGGTTTCGGCGCGACGATCGGCCAATGGGTGCTCGACTGGCAGTCCGCGGGCGCTGGTGAAGCCACGCAACGCCACCTCGGCTGGCGCGAAGCCGATGGCGCAATCAGCGATATCCAGCGGGTCAATGGCGGATGGTGCTGGCTGCATGCGCCAGGCGAAACCACGCACTGCATTGCCTATCTCAAGAATGTGCTGGAGCAGTCGGTCGAAGCGGTAAACCTGCCCGATCTCCAGGAAGGCCGCGCCATCCTACATCTCGCTTTTGGCGACGTCGATATCTTTCCGCTGATCTGCGCGGACCTGTTGCAGCCGGCTGCACAGGATGCAGGCTCGCCGCAAGCGCGAATCCTGCACGCGCTTGAAGCGACTGCCGCTGATCGACCTGCGCTGGTGGTCGGATCGCTGCTGCAGAGCGGATACAACGTCAACTGGGTTGCAGCGGTGAGCTCGCTTCTCAACACGGTGCTCGCCGGGCGGCCGGGAGCAGTCGCATTATGCAACATAGCGGCGGATGCGCCGAAGGCCGATGAAGCACATGACAAATGGCGCAGTTTGAGCGGTCTTTACGTTCCGTTCGATGCATTGCCCAAGGGGCAGGACGATCTGCCAGCAGTACGTGCGCTCAATGATATGGGCATCGCGGGCGGTGTTGTCCGGGTTACGGAAGCCTGCGCGACCACCGGGCATGTTACGTGGGGACCGTTCACGCCGGTGAAGGGCAAGTTCGCCTGGCGCGGCAATATGAGTTGCCCGATCGGCAACGCCGGGCTTGCCACACTTACTGGCCCGACGCCGCCGCCCGCGGCGGGCGAGATTGCGCGTTTCCTGCGCCGTTATCCGCCGGTCGCCACGGCAGCGCCGCGCCTGCAGCTTGGTCTCAACCTGGTCGTCGAGCAGCTGCGAGCAGCAGCAGCGCCGGCGCCGGCGGCGCTGCTCGACGCGACGTTGAGCGGGGTTGCTCCCGCACGGCCGCAGGATCCTGACAGGCTCCACGTCGCGGAGACGAGCGTGGCGTTCAAGGCGGGCATCCACGCCGTTGCCACACTCAAGTCCATCGACGGAATATCCTGGCAGGCCAACCCCAAGCTGACCGGCCAACTGCGGCTGGCGAACGCGAAGCATCTGCTGGTATGGCGTTCGCCCGACAAGTCGCGGTTGGCGATGCGGCGCGATCTTGCCGCATGGCGCATGCTGCCCGGCGGCGAACATCCTGATCTGATCGTGCTGGGCGCGGGACCGAACGGCGATCTGGTCGAGGGCGAGATCCCGCAGGACCGCCGCGACGATATCAGCACCGCGCCTTTGTCGGGTGCTGAACTGGCCGCAGGCGGATCGCTCGCCGCGCGCGAGGACGACTTCACCGCGGCGCGAAGCTTGCGGCGGGTTGCGGGTCTCGGTCTCGCCAACGTCGCGGATGTCTACGCCGATTTCGAGGAAGGCGCCGATGCCGGGCGCGTCGCGACGTTGCTCGGGCAGATCGAAGCATGTTTTGCCGAGGATGGTGCGGAATGACGGACATGCAGCCTGGCGCCGGCAATCTCGACCTCGCGGTGGCGCAGGTCGATGAGCTTTGCGCGAAGGTTGGGCTGCAGCAAGCCGGTTTTCCCGTCACAGCGGGCGAGCACGTCGTCCCGGCGGGGACGACAATGTGGACGTCAAGCTATGCCCGACTGGTCCTGTGGCCGTGCGGTGCCAGCGACGCTGCGGGCGTTATTGCCGCAGCCCGCGAGGGACAAGGCTGGTTCGACGAGATGCTCGTACGC
>Ga0247822_10000353_pt1 | contig 23940 bp, 23 predicted proteins | sample 13C_Cellulose_Da_FD_192423 | JGI IMG/M metagenome (GOLD analysis project Ga0247822, IMG submission 192423) | Soil microbial communities from agricultural site in Penn Yan, New York, United States - 13C_Cellulose_Day30 | ecosystem: Environmental > Terrestrial > Soil > Agricultural land | place...
GATCGGGAGGATGCTCGCGGTGCGCGGCGTGCATCGACGACGACACCGTCGCCGTCCGGTACAGCGCCTCGAGCTCGCCGAGCGAGCGCGCCGCGAGGCTGTCGAGCGAGGGGAGGCCGAGCGAGGGCTCGATCCGGGCGGTCGGCGTCGTCTGCGTTTCCGAATGAACGTTCATTCTGTAATTGAATACGGCCGGCACGGTCCCCTGTCAATGCCGGAGACGGCTACGCCGTGCGCAGCAGCAGCAAGTACTCGACGTTGCCGGCGGGCCCGGTGATCGGCGACTCGACGTCCTCGTGCGTGGTGAACCCGTGCGCCTCGGCCCACGTGCGGACCTTGTCGACCGCGCCGCGCCGCGCCGCCTCGTCGCGCACGACGCCGCCCTTGCCGACGTGCTCGCGGCCGACCTCGAACTGCGGCTTCACGAGCGCGACGATCGGCTTGCCCGCCGGCGGTCGCAGCAGCTCCGCGATCCGCGGCAGCACCAGCGTGAGCGAGATGAACGAGACGTCGGTGACCGCGAGGTCGCACGCCTCGGGGACGAGGCCGACATCCATGTTGCGGACGTTCTCGCGCTCGATCACGACCACGCGCGGATCCTGGCGGAGCGACCACGCGAGCTGGCCGTAGCCGACGTCGATCGCATAGACCTTCGCCGCCCCGCGACGCAGCAGCACGTCGGTGAAGCCACCGGTCGAGGCGCCGATATCGAGCGCGACCATTCCCGTCGGATCGATCCCGAAGGCATCGAGCCCCTTCACGAGCTTGAGCGCCCCGCGCGAGACGTACGGATGGTCCTCCTCGCGCAGCGTGATCTCCGCAGCCGTGTCGACGAGCGTCCCCGCCTTGGTCTCGGGGTGCCCACCGACCAGCACCGCGCCGCTCATCACCAGCGCCCTCGCCCGCTCGCGGCTGGCCACGAGGCCGCGGTCGACCAGCAGCTTGTCCAGGCGCTCGCGCGGCATCTGCCCGACTTCATTACCATCTCGGCGCGGGCTTGACGAATAGCACGAACGTTCTATTATGGATTCGTGGCCAAGGGAGAGGAGACCCGGCAAGCGATCCTCGGACGAGCCTTCGAGCTCGCTTCGGTCGTCGGCGTCTCCGGCCTCACGATCGGCCAGCTCGCCGAGGCGATCGGCCTGTCCAAGAGCGGCCTGTTCGCTCACTTCGGTTCCAAGGAAGCGCTCGAGGTCGCGGTCGTCCAAGAGGCGAGCCGTCAGTTCGTGCAAGAGGTGATGGTGCCCGCGCTGCGCGAGACGCGCGGAGAGCCCCGCGTGCGCGCGCTGTTCGAGCACTGGCTCCGCTGGGGACAGCGCCCCGGTGGGTGTTTCTTCGTCGGAGCCAGCGCCGAGCTCGACGACCGCCCCGGGCCACCGCGCGATGCCCTGGTCCAGGCCTCCAAGGATTGGATCGACGAGCTGGGCAAGGCCGCGCGCATCGCGATCAGCGAGGGCCACTTCCGCGCTGACCTCGATCCCGAGCAGTTCGCGTTCGAGGAGTACGGCATCATGCTCGGCTCGCACACGTTCTTCCGCTTCCTGCGCGATCCGCGCGCCCTCGACCGCGCCCGCGCCGCGTTCGAGCAACAGCTCGCAGCCGCCCGCGCCCCTTCCGCACCCCGACGCGATCGCACGCGTCCCTGATTTCCCCAAACCAGGAGTCCAAGCCATGACATCCCGCACGCTCCAAAATAGCACGACCGTTCGTTCTCAAAACGCCGTCCGTCTAACCCGAGCAGCGCTGCAAGCGGCGTACATCGTCTCCGATGGACTCGGGACGGGCTTCGCCGAACGACTGTTCGTAACTCCGCGCCGCTACGCTCGTCCCGCCCGCGAACGCGCCATCCTCGCCACCGCCCGCCGGTTCATCGTCGACGTCCCGCTCCGCTCCCCGATCTGGAACGGTGCGCACACCAAGGTCACCGCCTGGCGATGGGGCATCGGGCCCGCCGTCCTGCTCGTCCACGGCTGGGAGAGCCGCGGCTCGCAGCTCGGCGCGTTCGTCGAGCCGCTCGTCCAGTCCGGGCTGTCGGTCATCACCTTCGACGCGCCCGCCCACGGTGACTCCCCGGGCCACCGCCTCTACCTCACCGATCAAGCCGACGCGATCATCGCCGTCGCCGCCGCCGTCGGCCCGCTCCACGCCATCATCGCCCACTCGTTCGGCGCGTCCGCCACCCTCCTCGCCCACGCGCGCGGCGGCGTCGACGCGGCTCGCAACGTGATGATCTCGCCCAACGTCCTCATCGAGGAGTCCTTCACCCGCTTCGGCCGCTTCGTGGGGCTCGACGACGCCGAGCTCACGCTCCTCGAGCACAACGTCGTCCGCAGCTCGGGCGTCTCGCTCGACGCCCTCCGCCTCGAGCGGCTCGCCGGCGCGCGCGATGCCGGCCTGCTCGTCATCCACGACCGCGACGACAAGGAGGTCGCCTACCATCACGGCGAGCGCCTCGCCGCCACGTGGCCCCAGGCCCGCCTCCTCACCACCGAGGGGCTCGGCCACCGTCGCATCCTCCGCGATCCCGCCGTCATCGCCGCCGCCCTCGAGGTCATCCGCGTCGGCCTCCCCCTCCCCGCCTCGGACCTCGTCCGAGAAGTCGACCGTCATCTCGCGGGCCTGCAAACCTGATCGGATCCTCCGGTTGACAGCGCACGAGCACGCTGATACCTAACCGCCTCCAGTCCTGGGGTCTTAGCTCAGCTGGGAGAGCGCCAGAATCGCACTCTGGAGGTCAGGGGTTCGATCCCCCTAGGCTCCACCAGGAAACAGAAACGGTCCGCAGCGATGCGGGCCGTTTTTGTTTTCGAAGCCCAGCCCCTCGAACTGGCTGCGCGTGTGCTCGTGCGCGCAGCCGTCATTCACGCCGGTGGCACTTCCTTCGTGTCGTCATCCACCTGCAGCACCTTGCCGGCGAGGCTGAAATGGACTCTGCCGGTCGCGTAGATCCAGATCTCGTCGAGCTGCCCCGCTTCGAAGGCGGTACGCTGCTCGGGAGTCCAATCTGGAGGGATCGCGACGTTCGTCCAGTAGCTCTTCTTGAGCGGAGCTCCCAGGAGCTTCTCGACGGAGGCCTTGTCTTTGCCGAGGAGGTCGCGTTCGCGCGCGCGAATGCTCTGGTTAGCGCTAGGCGGCGAGGCATCATGCGATTTACCCCCCGCACCGCAGCCGAGGAGGGCGAGTGCGACGAGCGAAGTTCGAACGAGAAGCATGGGCCGCCCCGTGTTCATGCGGCATGCCACGTTCGGCGGGCCCACCAGCGCGCCATGTTCCCGATCTCATGGTGGCCGCCACCATCGAGCGTCTCGCGGTGTTGCGGTGACGCCACAGAGATCTGCGGAACGCGCAGTTGTCGAGCGTCGTCGCCAATACCTGGCGCTCTCGACATCCTGCTTCACCTCCACGGTGATGGAGCAACGAGGTAATCATGCGTCCTTGGCGCTGGGGGTCACGATCGGTGAGGGCGGCCAGCTGTGCATGAATCGCGCCTGCGTCCGTCCTCCACTGGTAACCGCGCGAGCACTGCAGCTCGAACCCGGTCCGGGTCTTCGGTCGCGCTCACACCGAACAGATCACGCTCGGCGGCTATACCGAGCACGTGTTCTCGCTTTGCACCACCTGCGGGCTTCCTCGACGCCAGCTGTTGCTGTTCGCAGACTACGTGACGGATGGGGAGTTTCGCGACCTCGTCGGCGCCAGCCAGTTGTCGTTGCTCATGTGCAACCGCACGACTGCGTGTGGGGAGCCTGAAGCGGGACTTCTCATCTGCGGCTTCTGAGTCTGCTCACGCCTCGCGACAGCGCTGATTCGGCGCGCCGACCCCAACGCGAAGAGGACAGGCTGCACCGAGGACGCGTTCTTCGAGGTCCCATCGCGTCAGTCCGTCGAAGCGCAGTAGCCGCGCTTTGCGTTCGCTGATGGTGAGAACCTCGGGATCATGGATCGCATGTCCGAGGTGCCCAGCCCGCTCCCCTTCGAGCTCGTCTATCGTGGCAAGGGACTCTGGCGTACGCGCTGGACCGAAGAGCAGTTGTTCATCGCGGTCGGTGGCACAGAAGCCGCGCCCGCGGCGCCGCTGGTAGACACCTTGCGCGATGTGGTTACGCGGTGGGGCCAGGTGAAGGAGACCATCGCGACGTTCGTGCGTGGCCTCGCGAGCGGACACCACGTCCCGCTCGATCCCTCGTCACTCGGAGGGTTCGCGGCGCGCTCGTGCGGATTCGATCAGCCGCTCTCGTTCGAGTCGATCTCGGTGAAGTTCCCCGAGCTACCGCACCGTGTCGTCGTGACGTTCTACACCGGCTACCCCGACGGCTATGCGACCTACGCGGTGACCATCGACAACGGTGTCCCGACCGCGGTCAGCGCGTTCGCGTCGTAGCGACCGGCCTCCAGGCTTGCGCTTCCGCGCGCGAGCCGCATCATTGGAGTCGGTCGGCAGCCCGGCGCTGCTACGGAAACGTGTCGAGTCCCATCGACGCGTAGCAGTCACCGCCGCTCGTCGACGCGTAGCGGGCTCGCGCGAACACCGCACCGATGCAGCGCGCCAACGTCGGCGCGAGCGTGGGGCGCTCGTCGTAGGAGTCGCGCTTCGCCTTGACGGAGAGGGAGTATGCCTCGAGCGCCTTGACCCGGCCGGCGCCCGAGATATCGAAGCTGACGGCGAGGTCCTCGCGGCTCGACCTCGCCGCCGCGATACAGCGATCGAGCGCGGCGCCGTCGAACGTCACGGGCTTGTACTCGTGCTCGGCGCGGAGGCACTCGAGCGCCCGCGTGGTGTCACAGCGTGCTTCGATCTGCGAGTCGCCGCGCGCGAGCGGCGTGGCAACCGCTTTGGTCCAGAGCTGGAGCGGACGTTCGGCGCGCGCGCGCAGCGTGACTCGCTCGAAGCTCCGGCGCTTGCCGTGGTCGAGCGCTCGAAGCTTCGCCTCGAGCTCCTGCCGGCGCTCGGCGAGCACGGCGCGCGTCGTGCGCATGTCGCCGTCGAATGCGAGGCATGCGCCGAGGTCGCCGACGAGCGAGAGCGTGCGCAACACCTTGGCAACGCAGCGCGCCTGATCCGCAGGAATGCCGTGACTGCGGCGGATCACCGCGAGCGGCGGGCTCTGCTTGCGGTACCGGATCACGACCTCGGCGGCGCCGAAGTAGCTCCTTCGTCCTGCCGCCGACGGGCACGCCCGCACTCGGGAGACGACCGCGCGCTCGTTGGCGTCTCGAATCAGGTCCTCGCGCGAAGGCGGCGGCTGCGACGCGCTCGCGACTCCGCACAGCATCGCGACCAACAAGAGGACGGCGTTCCGCAACACATCCCGTCTGACACGAGCCGCGGTCGCGAGTTTCGAAGATGTGCGAGTCACACGCTACCGGTCGCGCGGGCCGAGGTGCACGGTCGTGAACGAGTACGGCCCGCTCTGTCCCATGTGGAAGACCACGGCCTTCGTCTCGGCGCCGGACCAGGTCAGGCGATCGGAGCTCGGGCCAAACGTGCGATCGAGCTCGGCGACGACGCCGGCGAGGAGGGCGTCGTAGCCGGGCTGGTTCGAGAGTCCGACGCTCAGGCCGATGGAACGCAGGCCGGCGGTGTCGAAGCACGCGTCGGCGTGAAGGCGGTGATGTCCGAGCGCGGATTCGCCTTCGAAGCACGCGCTGCGCTCGTACTGCACGAAGGACGGATAGAGCGCGCGGAAGGCGTCGCGCGACATGCCCCACGACAGGCGCTCGAAGCCAGGGACGCCGATGCTGGGGCGCGTGACCTCGGCGTTCGCGAGAGGCTTCGGGCGCTGCCCTCCGCCACAGGCATCACAGGCGGCGAGCCCGACGGCGAGCACGGAGAGCTGGACGGCGCGCATGCGGCGGGGAGACGTCGCACCGCGCGTTCTTGCGCAAGATATCCAGCGGCGGGACAATTTTTTCCATGTCGGTGTCGAGCCTTCGAGTCGCCAGGTCAGAGACGCGCCAGTTCGGCGAGCGCGAACGGCAAGAGAGCCTGCGGCTCGGCGAGGCGCCTGGCTGGACCTCGAGCAACGGTGCGTTCTTCACCGCGTTCGTCGCGATCGCGGCGGTGCTGACGGTGCTCGCGCTCGTGCTGCGCGCCTGAGGTTAGCTGGCGCGGCCTGCTGCGCACTGAACAGATTGTCAGACCCGCGTGCGAGGGTCGCTACGTGGACGAGCCGAGGTTTCAGCTATCACGCAGCGACGCGGTCGACTGGCTACGCACGTTGCCCAGCGAGTCGATCGATCTGGTCGTGACCGATCCACCGTACGAGTCGCTCGAGAAGCACCGGGCGATCGGCACCACCACGCGGCTCAAGCACAGCAAGGCGTCCAGCAACGATTGGTTCGAGATCTTTCCCAACGCGCGGTTCGGCGAGCTGTTCGTAGAGGTCTATCGCGTGCTCAAGAAGAACACGCACTTCTACCTGTATTGCGATCCCGAGACGATGTTCGTGGCGAAGCCGATCGCCGAGCAGGTGGGCTTCAAGTTCTGGAAGCCGCTGATCTGGGACAAGTGCCTCGCGCCGGAGACGCTCGTGTGGACCGAGCGCGGCGTGCTGCCGATCGGCGAGCTCGTCGAGGGAGATCGCGTGGGCCGCCCCGAGGGCGGCTCGACGACGGTGCGTGCGACGCGGCGAACGCGGGCAGCGTCGCTCAAGCTCGTGCTGTCCGATGGGACCGAGGTGATCGCGTCGCGCGAGCACCGGTTCATGCGCGGCGACGGCACGTTATGCGAGGCGCGCGAGCTGCGCATCGGTGACTCGCTCTGCACGCGGCGCGTCCGCCAGCGGATCGCGCAACGCACGCGCGTGAGGATCCCCGGCAGCGACGACATCGCGCTGAACCTCGACTACGAGCTCGGCCGCATGGTGGGCCTGCATGCGGTGCGGCTCGCGGAGGAGCTGCCGTTCGCGGGTCCGGCCGATGCCGAGCTCGCGGCGTCGCCGGCCGCGATGCGCAGGTGGATCGCGAACCGCGAGCTGCTGCGCAAGAGCGCCGACATCGCGCATCTATTCGTCGGAGGCGCGGGCGCGGGCGTGTTCCTGCGCCGGGCGGCCTACGAGACCACCGAGGAGTTCCGGCACGGCCTGCTCGACGCGCTGCTCGGCGGTGACGTCGAGCAGTTCACCACGCCGTCGGCCGATCTCGCGATGTTCGTCCGGCGCGAGCTGCCGGCGCACGGATGCGCGGCGGCGGTCACGTATCCCCGGCGCGAGACCGAGCACGAGGCCGCGCGAGCGGGTCGCTGGACGATCCGGTTCACCACGGCGACGCGCGCGCGGCCCACGACGGTGGTCGCGATCGAGGACGCCGGCGAGCGCGAGCTCGTGGACATCTCCGTCACCGATCGCGACGAGCTGTTCCTGCTCGCCAGCGGCGTGGTCACGCACAACTGCAAGATCGGGATGGGCTACCACTACCGCGCGCGGTACGAGTGCATCCTGTTCTTCGAGAAGGGCAAGCGGAAGCTCAACGATCTCGGGATCGCCGACATCCTCGAGCATCCGCGCGTGAACGGTGGCTATCCCGCGGAGAAGCCGCCGCAGGTGAGCACGGTGCTGATCGGTCAGAGCACGCAGCCCGGAGAGCTCGTGATCGATCCGTTCATGGGCTCGGGCTCGTCGGGCGTCGCCGCTGTCACGCAGGGCCGCCACTTCGCGGGCAACGATCTCTGCGAGGAGGCGGTGCAGATCTCGCGGCGCCGCTTGCTCGAGGCAGGAGCGAAGGAGCCGCTGCATGCCTTCGGTACCGACGCCGTGCAGTCTCAGCTCGGGTTACAGATGTGAGGCGCACAGCGACGACCTGACGAGGTGATGTGATGACCGGCAACCAGTATCGCGACCTGATCGCGGGGTACATCCACCGGCACTACGCGCCGTTCGGGCTCGCGATCTACACGGAGATCTCGCTGGGCAAGACGGTCATCGGCAAGGACCGCCGGATCGACGTCTTCGTCGTGCGCTCGCTCGATCAGAAGGCGATCGCGCTCGAGTGCAAGTACCAGGACAGCCAGGGCACCACCGACGAGAAGATCCCGTACGCGCTCGAGGACCTCGAGGCGCTGTGGATCCCCGGGTGCCTCGTGTACGCGGGCGAGGGCTGGTCGCGCGGCATCCTGCACACGCTCGAAGCCTCCCGACTCGCCGCGCGCTGCTTGCCAGACGCGAACGCGATGCTGCACTCGCCCGAGACGCGCGAGCTCGATCACGTGCTCGCCGCGACGTTCGGTCTGTGGGAGCTCGTGCTGCCCGCGTCGCGCCGCTTCACGCCGCCCTGACGGCGCCCACGGACACGGCGCATGCCGTGGATGCCGGGGATGCGAAGGACTCGACGCCACCGGCGCCTTCGACGCCTCCGCGTGCGACGCAGGTCGGCGCGGTCTCGTCCGGAACACGCGTGATACAAGGCCTGATGCGCTCCGGCTCGCTCCGCGTCGTGCTCTCGTGCGTCGCATTTGCGTGCACGGTGCCCGCATGCACTTCGACGACGACGCAAGGCAGCACGGCAGGACGGGAGCCTGCGCTCCCCGGTGCTGCACCTGAAGGGTCAGGCTTCGCGCATGCCGGCGGCGCCGCGGATGGTGCGTCGCACGCAGAGGCAGCGCATGGCGGTCGTGCGTCCGCCGAGGCCGCGGGCATGGGGTCCGCGGCTGGGTCCGCGGATGCGGGCGGTGCCGTGGGCGGTGCCACCGGCGGAATGACGCGCACGGCATCCGCGCCAACGCTCCAGCCCGGTGCATGGGTCGTGGTCGTCGGCTTGGGTCCGATGCAGGTCGTCGGGCCGCGCGAGCACCAGGGCAAGTACGGGATGAAGTTCACCAACGAGCACACCGGCACGGGCTACTTCCTCGAGGATGCGTACGTCCACAAGGTCGACCACGTGCGCCCGCTGATCTCGAGGGAGGAGGCCGCGCGACGCGTGGCGTTGCTCGAGGAGACGACGCCGTTTCGCGACGAGCGACCCAGCAAGCAGCGCGCGGTCGAGTTGCATCGGACGATGGCGCGCGGCTCCGACACGGAGCGCCTCGAGCTGCTGCGCATGAAGTACGCCTCGGTCTTCGCCGACGATGCGCTCGCGGCGAACAGGCTCGAGGAGGATGTGTTGCCGGAGCTCGCGCTCGTGCTCGGCATCGACGAGCGCCTCCTGGCCAGGCAGCTGCACGCCAAGCACGCCATTCTCGGTGCGTTCGCGAAGACGGCGAAGCGCCGGCCGGCCGAGAAGGAGCCGACGCCCCCGAAAGATCCGTGGCGCGTGAAGGGCCACGCGTACGTCGGCGTATTCACCGTCTCGGGCGATCGTCTGATCGGAGGCGACCCGATCTACGTGACCACCAAGCACGACGAGCCCGCGCAGGAGGTGACGCAGAACGTCGGCATCGACGCGCTACCCGGGACATGGCGCTGCTACCTCGAGCTCGATCCGAAGGATCCGTCGGAGGTCACGATGTCCTTCATCGCGGTCCACGACTCGGCGAAGAAGGAGCTCGCCGGTGGACGACGCAAGGCGCGCACCGTCGCCAAGCTGTGGGTCGACAGCGGCCAGATGGCCGTCGTCGATGCCGCGATTCGCGACGACGCTTCCTACGACGACGCCCGCCTGTTCGGCGCGGACGACCACGGGATCATCGGCGGCCGCGGCTGCAAGGTGCTCTCGGGCGGCGGCGACGGGACGTACACGACCCGCGTCATCGAGCGTGATGGCAAGGCCGTCTACGTCCACGTCGACTTCACCGGCGAGACGCGCGACTTCCTCATCCGCGCACGAGACCAGATCAAGCGCTGAGGCACGAGGCGGTACACAGCGCGGCGGCACGCGCGGGTTGTGCGCGGGGAGTCGGAGTCAGTACGCTGAGCACGTGCCGGTGACGCGCGACTCCGCGCGGCCCCTCGGGGTCGTGTACACGCCGCGCGAGGTGGCCGCCGCGATGGTGGAGCTCGCGCTCGCACCGCTCGTCGCCGGCAAGCGCGCCGAGGAGATCCTCGCCCTGCGGGTCTGCGATCCCGCGATCGGCGAAGGCGTGTTCCTCGTCGAGGCCGTGCGCGTGCTCGCGGACGCGCTGGTCCAGGCGTGGGAGCGCGAGGCCCCCACGATGACGCGCGCTGCGCGAGAGCACGGCATCGCGACGAAGGCCGATCGCGACGCAGCCGCCGATGCGAGCGCGGCCAGCCATCGTGCACCGCCCCTCCTCGATGCGAGCGCGCCGGGCGATCGAGACGCATGGGGCCGCGAGGCACGTGCTGCGGTCGTCGCGCGCTGCATCGTGGGCGTCGACATCGATGCCCGCGCGGTGGCCGCGGCGCGCGAGGCGCTCGGCGCGGGCGAGGACGTGTTGCGCGTCGAGGATGCGACGACGCTGGACTGGGCCCGCGTGTTCCCCGAGGACTTCGCGCGCGGTGGCTTCGATCTCGTCGTCGGAAATCCGCCGTACATCCGGCAGGAGCGCCTGGGCTCGAAGGCGGCCTTGCGCGGCTACGCGACCTATCACGGCGTCGCCGACCTCTACGTCTACTTCATCGAGCTCGCGCATCGCGTGCTGCGCCCACGTGGGCGCTACTGCCTGATCGTTCCCAACAAGTGGCTGACCGTCGCGTACGCGCGGCCGTTGCGCGCGTTTCTCGCGGAGCAGGCGAGCGTCGAGGGCGTCGTGGATCTGTCGCGCGCGAAGCTCTTCGCGGATGCGGATGCGTTTCCGTGCATCGTGTGGGGCGCGATCGGCTCGTCGATGCCGCGCGGGCCGATCGTAGCGGCGAGGCCGGACGGCGATACCCCCGTGGCGCGTGCGTTGCGCGATGCGGAGGCGATGTCCGCCGCACACGCGCCGAGCGCGCACACGACCTCAGCCGCGGCTCTCCTGCCGCGAGTGGCGTGGGGCGCGGAGCCGTGGCACATCGAGAGCTCGTCGGAGCGCGCGTTGCTCGCCAGGATCGAGGCGAGGTGGCCGCGGCTGCGCGAGGTGGTCCCCGGAAGAGCATCGCGCGGCGTGGTGACCGGGCTCAATCGAGCGTTCGTGATCGATCGCGAGACGCGAGCGCGCTTGCTCGAGCAGGAGCCGGGTGCCGCCGTGATCCTCCGGCCGTTCGTGAAGGGACGCGACGTGAGGTCGTGGCGCGTCGAGGAGGCGGGGCGCTGGCTCCTGCTGATCGATCGCGGGACCGAGATCGATCGCTTGCCCGCGGTGCGCGAGCACCTGGCGCAGTTTCGCGAGGCGCTCGCGCCGAAGCCTGCGGGCTGGGAAGGTGCGTGGAACGGGCGCAAGCCGGGCGCGTATGCCTGGTACGAGCTGCAAGATCCCGTGGGGCCGCTCGTGAAGACGCGTGGGCCGCGGTTGCTGTTCCAGGACATCCAGACCGCGCCGGCGTGCGCACTCGACGAGACAGGCGAGCTCGCGCCGGACACGACGGTGTGGATGCTGCCGACGAGCGATCGCGTGGTGCTCGCGATCCTGAACTCGCCGCTCTACGGCTGGTACGCGAAGCGAAGGTTCCCGCCCGCGCTCAACGGGGCGGTGCGTCCGAAGCTCGAGTACATGCGCGCACTGCCGATCGCGCAGGCGTCCTCGGCGATGCGGAGCGAGATCGAGGGGCTGGTGGAACAGCGGCTCGAGCTCGCCGCGTCGACGCGAGGTGCCGAACGCGAGCGCATGATCGCGAAGGTGTCGACGCGAGGTGCCGAGCTCGACGCGCCGATCGCGCACGCGATCTACGAGCTGTACGAGCTCTCGTCCGAGGAGCGACGCACCGTCGAAGGCACGTAGACCGCGCTGCCGGTAGCCGCTCGTGCTCCGGGCACCGGCGAGCGCGCGGCCCACGGTGCGTCGGCGCCGAAAAAAGAACCGGCCGCGGCACCATTACCGCGGCCGGCCCAGCCATCCTCGAATACACGGTCTCACCAACCGCGCACTCGAACCGTGGGGAGCGTCAGGTGCTGAGGCTGCTGCTCCAGCGCTTCCTCGGCGCGGGCGTCGTCGAGCCGACGCGATGCGCAAGGCTACGGAGGTAGCCATCGAGGTTCCGCATGCCTCGGACGAGGTGCAGTGCGGATGCCAGCCGGCGCGCGTGCGGGTCTGCGAGGTTGCGCGCGCCGTGCGCGGCAACGGCGACTGCGTCAGCCGGCTACTTCGAAGGTCAAGCCTGCACCCCGCAGTCTGTCGAGGAGAGCCCCACCCATCGCGACAGAGGGGGTGATGACGCCGCCGGCCGAGGTGAGCGGATCACGTGCGAGACACAGCGCGGACTCGCCCAGCATCTTCGCCGTCGACGCGTAGCCGGGATCGCCGTGATCGTCGGCGACGGCGTAGACCAGGCGCTGCGCGCCGTTCTCGCCGACGAAGCGAACGCTCCAGTGGCCGCTCGCGCGCTGCTCCGCGGAGGGGCCTTCGCCGGGCTTGGGCGCGCGCGCGAGCAGCTGTGCGCGCAGGCGCGGCCGCTTGAGCGCGAACGCCATCGCGCCGAGGCCCGCCGTCATCGCGACCGCCTGAGCGAGGCCCTTGGGGGAGCCCGGCGAGCCGGCGAGCTCGCGGTACGTGAAGTCTTCGCCCCACGGGAAGCCGGCGAGGGCGTGCGAGCGACGGACGACGCGCGTGTTGATCTGCGCCATCAGGAACGGCGAGGTGAACATCCGGAGGCGGCGATCCCAGCCGATCGTCGTGGCTTCGTGCGCCGGCGGGCGACTCGCGTAGGGGTCGGGATCGAGCGCGTACGGGTTCGCGAGCAGCCTGCGCACGCTGCGGTCGTCGCTCGCTTCGATCGCGGTCTGCGCGCCACTCGCGATCGTGCCGCCCGAGGGCCAGCCCTTCATCGCGAACAGGGCGGTGACGGCGCGGGCCGGCACGCCGAACGCGGCGCGCATCTCTTGCTGCAGCGCCCACGTGCCGAGGTCCGAGGGGATCGAGTCGAAGCCGCAGGTGTGGACGATGCGCGCACCGGTCTCTCGCGCGCGCTCGTGATGGGCGTCGATCATGCGGCGCATCCACTGCACCTCGCCCGCGAGATCGCAGTAGTGGGTGCCAGCCTCGGTGCACGCGGCGACCAGGTCGCTTCCGTATTTCGCGTAGGGACCGACGGTGGTGCACACCACGCGCGTGCGCCGCGCGACCTCGGCGAGCGAGGCGGGATCGAGCGCGTCGGCGACCACGATCGGCACGTCGAGCCCGAGCGCCTCGAGCTTGGCGCGGCTGCGGCCGGCGATCGCCCACCGGGGCTGCTCGGGTGACATGGCGAGGTAGTCGGCGACCAACCTCCCCGTGAAGCCAGTTGCCCCGAACAGGACGAGCTCGAAGTCGCGTGTCATCGCGAGGGCACTCTACCGCCGTGCGCCGCGACGGATGCGTCGTATGCTGCTCGCGTGTCGTCGTTGATCGCAACGCTCGCCGAGAGGCTCACTCCGGAGGCCGCGCGACAGCCCGCCGCCGCCGCCGAGGGCCGGCGTCGCGCGGCGGTCGCGGTCGTGCTGCATGAAGCTCCGATGCCACGGGTGCTGCTGATGCAGCGCGCCGAGCGCGTCGGCGACCCGTGGTCCGGGCACATCTCGTTGCCGGGCGGCCGCTTCGAGCCCACCGACCCCAGCTTGCTCGCGACGGCGATCCGCGAGTCGCACGAGGAGCTCGCGCTCGACTTGTCGACGATGCGGCTGCTCGGCGCGATGCCGTCCCTCCACCCCTTCACGTCGGGGCCCCCGGGGATCGAGGTGACGCCGTTCGTGTTCGCGACGGAGGCCGTCGTGCCGACGGTGTGCGGCCCCGAGGCGGTGTCGGCGTTCTGGCTCCCGCTCGACCAGGCGGCCGCCGGCGTGCTCGACTGCACGTACACGTATCCGGGCACCACGCGCACGTTCCCGAGCTGGTCCTACGAGGGTCACGTGATCTGGGGCCTGACCTGGCGGATCTTGGGCGACGTGCTCGCGGCCAGCCGATAGCCAGAAGTAAGCTCGGCGGATGGGAGGGGACCCGAGGCGCATCACGGACGTCGTGCTGGCGGCGGCGGTGCGCGCGCAGGCCGACGCGGTGTTCCTCGATCCGAGCGAGCGCGACGACACGTACACGCTGACACTCGAGCGGGCGAGCAAGCCGATCGCGACGCAGACGCTGGAGGCCGGCCTCGGCGCCGCGGTGATCGCACGGCTCGCGTTCCTCGCCGATCTCGATTTCTCGACGCCGGCGTCGACGAGCGCCGTGGTCCCGGTGCGCGCCGGCAACCGAGAAGCGGAGGCGGTGATCACCGTCCGCTCGGGGGGGCAGCTCCGCGCCGACGTGATGCTGATGCCGCGCCGCCGCGAGCGTGGCACGCCGCTCGAGCACGTGGATCCCGAGCCCGGCGAGACGGTCGGGCGCTATCGGGTGATGGAGCTGCTCGGCAAGGGCGGCATGGGCACGGTCTACAAGGTCGAGCACCTCGACCTCGGTCGGCTGTACGCGCTCAAGGTGCTGCGCAGCCGCGTGCTCGCACGCGACGCCACGGCCGGGCAGCGCTTCCTCAAGGAGGCGCGCACCGCCGCGCGCATCCATCATCCGAACATCGTCGACGTCGTCGATCTCGGCTACCTCCCCGACGGGCGGCCGTACCTCGTGATGGAGCTGCTCGAGGGTGCGAGCCTGGCCGATCGCGTGGAGCGCGGCGCGCTACCCGTGCGCGATGTGCTGTCGATCGCACGCCAGCTCGCGACCGCGCTCGCGGCCGCCCACGACCGCGGCGTGATCCACACCGACGTCACGCCCTCGAACGTGCTGCTCGTCGGGACCGGGGAGCCGCTGGTGAAGCTCGTCGACTTCGGGCTCGCCGTGCTCGCGGACGAGCGCACCGACGATGACGACCCCAAGTTCATCCTCGGCACGCCGGCGTACGTGTCACCCGAGCAGCTGCGTGGCCGCGCGCCGACGGATCGTTCGGATCAGTACGGGCTCGGCGCCGTGTTGTTCGAGCTCGTCACCGGGCGCCCGCCGTTCGATCATCGCGATCTGCGCACGCTGTGTCAGATGCACCTGAGCTCGCCGGTGCCGCCCGTCGAGAGCCCGCACGGCCCGCTGCCGACGAAGCTCGGCGAGGTGATCGCGACGTGCCTGCAGAAGCTCCCCGAGGCGCGGTTCCCCAGCATGCGCGCGCTGCTCGACGTGCTCGACGAGATCGAGCGGATCTCCGACCGCCGCGGCTGGCGCAGGTGGCTGCCCACATGACGCGCGCGAAGGCTCCTCTCGTCGTCTGCGTCGACGACGAACCGGTCGTGCTGTCGACGATCGCGCGCTGCCTCAAGCGCGAGCCGTTCGAGGTGCGCGCGACGGGCTCGCCCAGCGAAGCGCTCGGCTGGATCGCCGTCGACGACGTCGCGGTCCTCGTCTCCGACTACGACATGCCGGAGATGACCGGCGCGCAGCTCGCCGGGCACGCGCGGCGCATCCGCCCCGAGACCGTGCGCATCCTGCTGACCGGCAAGCGCACGCTCGAGACCGCGATCGACGGCATCAACCAGGGCGAGATCTTCCGCTTCCTCGAGAAGCCGTTCGATCCGGACGTCCTGAGCCAGGTCGTCCATGCCGCGATCGAGCGCAACCGCGAGCTGCTCGCCGCGACCGGCGATCGCGAGCGCCGCGCGCGCCGCGAAGCGCTGCGCGCCGCCCTCGAGTCCGAGTACCCCGGCATCTCCGACGTGAACCGCCAGGACGACGAGCTGTACGAGCTGCCCGCCGATCCGTGGGACGCCGCTGCCGAGCTCGGGCTGACCGCGCTGACCACCGCCCTCGACCGCTGAGGGGGTCAGACACAACTTGCACAACTTGTGGCCGCGCAAGTTGTGCAAGTTGTGTCTGACCCCTCACCATGAAGCGTGGCTTATCGCGTGCTGGCGTGGTTCCTTCGCCTCGTCACGCGCGTGTTCTTTCGGCAGGTCGAGGTGGCCGGGCTCGAGCACGTGCCGGCGACCGGGCCGGTGCTGTTCGCCGGCAATCACCCGAACTCGCTGATCGATCCCATCCTCATCATCACGACGTGCGGCCGGAAGGTGCACTTCGCCGCCAAGGACGCGCTGTTCAAGGGAGCGCTCATGCGCGCCGTGCTGCGCGGCCTCGGCGCCGTGCCGGTCGCACGCAAGGACGATCACGCGGGCACGCCCGGGACGGATCGCGCCGCGGCCAACGACGCGGCGTTCGCGCACATGTTCGAGGTGCTCGGCGCGGGCGGCGCGATCGGCATCTTCCCCGAGGGGCTCTCGCACGACGAGTCGCAGCTCGCGAAGCTGAAGACCGGCGCCGCGCGGCTCGCACTCGGCGGTGCGACGAAGAACGGTGGGCCGATCACGATCGTGCCGTGCGGGCTCACGTTCATCCATCCCAAGCGGTTCCGCAGCCGCGTGCTCGTGCAGTTCGGCGCGCCGATCGTGATCGCGCCGGGGCGCGGCACCGAGCTCGAGACCGTGAAGGAGGTCACCGCCGAGCTCGACGGCGCGATGCGCCGGCTCACGATCAACGCACCCGACTGGGAGACCGTGCGCGCGCTCGACGTGGTGCGCCGCCTCTATCAGCCACAGGAGATCTCGATCGAGGATCGCGTCGAGCTCGCGCGACGGTTCAACACGTACTACGGCGCCGTCGCCTCCGACCCGCGCGTCCTCGACATCATGCTGCGGGTGCGCGCCTATCAGCAGAAGCTCGACGAGCTCGGCCTCACCGATCGCGAGCTCGCCCGCGACCTGTCGAAGTTCGAGATCAGCGGCCGCGTGCTGCGCCACCTCGTGCTCGTCGCGATCTGGCTGCCGCTCACCGCCCCCGGCGCGCCGCTGCACCTGCCGACCGTCGCGTTCGCGCGCGTCGCCGGTCCGCGCCTCACGCCGCGCAAGGACGTCGTCGCCACGACGAAGCTGCTGATCGGCCTGCTCCTCGTGCTGCTGTCGTACGGCGTCGCGGTGTCCCTGCTGTGGTGGAAGGCCGGCTTCACGTGGGCGCTCGTCGCCGCGATCGTGCTGCCGCTCTCGGGCTGGGCGACGCTGCGCGTGCTCGATCGCATCCGGCTCGTGCGGCGAGGCCTCGGCGTGCTCGTGCGCCAGCTGCGGTTCCGCCACGAGGTCCGCCAGCTGCGCGCCGAGCGTGACCGGCTCGCCGCCGACGTGATCCGCGTGGTCACCGAGGTCAAGCCACCCGAGCTCGCGCAGCTGTTCCCGCCCGGCGATCCGCGCCGCGACGACGCGGGCGAGTCGCGGCGCGCGCGCAAGAACGCCGATCTCGACGCCGAGTTCGACAAGGACGCGAGCGAGGAGCGTGCGGGAGAATGAAGCCGCTCGTCGTGCTCCTCCACGGCCTCGCGCGCGGGCAAGGCTCCATGCGCCGCCTCGGGACGTACCTGCGCGCCGAGGGCTTCGAGACCATCGCGCGCACGTATCCGTCGCGCCGGCACTCGATCGAGTACCTCGCGCGCGAGGTCGCCGACTGGATCGTCGAGCGCGCGGACGGGCGCCCCGTGCACGCGGTCACACATTCGATGGGCGGCGTGATCGTGCGTCATCTCCACGATCCGCGGATCCGGTGGGAGCGCATCGTGATGCTCGCGCCGCCCAACCGCGGCAGCCGGCTCGCCGCGGGGCTGGTGCGCAACCCGGTGTTCCGCTGGTTCTACGGCCCGGCCGGTGTGGAGCTCGCCGACGGTTCGCTGTGGCCGTCGCCGCCTGCGCCGTTCGGCGTGATCGCGGGCACCCGCGCCGTGGCGCTGTCGAACGTGACCAGCTGGACGGTCGGCCGCCGGTTCGCGCGAGAGACCGCGAACGATGGCACGGTCGCCGTCGACGAGACCAAGCTCGATGGGATGAGCGCGTTCGCCGAGGTCGACGCCACGCACACCTGGATCATGAATGACCCCACGACGTGCCTCCTCGTCGCGCGCTACCTGCACGAAGGAAGTTTCACGCCCCCGATTTCGCCGCCCCCAGCGTGACGACCTGATCGCATGCGTGTTACACGCCTGCGTAGGAGGCTGCATGTTCGGCCGGTTCCTGCCTCGCGAGACTAGCTTCTTCGATTTCTTCGAGCAGCACGCCACGCTCACGATCGAAGGCACCAAGGAGTTCCTGTCGCTCGTCACCACGGGCGCGAACATCGCGGCGAAGTGCCGGCGGATCTCCGACATCGAGCACGAGACGGACATGATCACGCACCGCTGCGTCGAGGCGTTGCACAAGACGTTCATCACGCCGATCGATCGCGACTCGATCCACCGGCTGATCACGCGCATGGACGACATCATGGATTTCGTCGAGGCCGCGTCGGAGCGCATCGAGCTCTACGAGCTCTCCGTGATGACCGCCGACGTGCGCGACCTCGCCGACGTCCTGCACCGCTCGGCGCTGCAGGTGGAGCTGGCGATCCGTGGACTGCGGGGCCTCAAGGATCCGCAGTCGACGATCAAGCTGTGCATCGACATCAACCGCCTCGAGAACGAGGCCGACGCCATCTTGCGCCGGTCGGTCGCGCGCCTGTTCAAGGAGGAGCGCGACCCGATCATGGTGATCAAGTGGAAAGAGATCTACGAGAACCTCGAGAACGCGACCGATCGATGCGAGGACGTCGCGAACACGATCGAAGGCGTGATCCTCGAGCACGCGTGAGCTAGATGGACCTCCACGCCATCGTCATCGTCACGATCGTGGCGGCGTTGATCTTCGACGTGATCAACGGCTTCCACGACGCCGCGAACTCGATCGCCACGGTCGTGTCCACGCGCGTGCTGTCGCCACGGGTCGCGGTGCTGTGGGCGGCGACGTTCAACTTCGTCGCGCTGTTCATCTTCCATCAGGGCGTCGCGGACACGATCGCCAAGACCATCCACATCGAGGGCTCGAGCCCCGCGTACGTGTGGGTCGTGATCTGTGGCCTGCTCGGCGCGATCGCGTGGAACCTCCTCACCTGGTTGTGGGGCCTGCCGTCGTCGAGCTCGCACGCGCTGATCGGGGGCCTGTCGGGCGCGGGCATCGCCTTCGGCGGCACCGACACGCTGCAGCTCAAGAACATCGCCAAGACGCTCTACTTCATCCCGCTCGCACCATTGATCGGCCTCGTCCTCGGCGGCCTGTTGATGTTCGTCGTGTACTGGCTGTTCCGAGCGATGCGGCCGCAGAAGGTGGATCGCATGTTCCGCATCGGCCAGCTGCTGTCGGCGGGCCTCTACTCGATCGGCCACGGCGGGAACGACGCGCAGAAGACGGCCGGCGTGATCTGGGCCGTCATGATCGCGGGCGGCATGCTCGGACCCAATGATCCGGCGCCGTACTGGGTGTTCGTCGCGTCGTACTGCGCGATGGCGTTCGGCACGGCGATCGGCGGCTGGCGCATCGTCAAGACGATGGGCATGGGGCTCACCCACCTCAAGCCCGTCGGTGGGTTCTGCGCCGAGGTCGCGGGCGCGATCACGCTGTTCCTCGCCACGCACTTCAAGATCCCGGTGTCGACCACGCACACCATCACCGGCGCGATCGTCGGCGTCGGCTCGGTCACCAAGGTGCGCGGGATCCGGTGGGGCGTCGCCACCCGCATCGTCTACGCGTGGTTGTTCACGATCCCGGCGGCCGGCCTCGTCGGCGCCGGCGCCGTGCTGGTCGCCAAGGCGCTCCACGCCTGGTGATTGTCAGCCCCCCTGCGTAGGTTCGCGCCGTGGCCAAGCTCTACTTCCGGTACGGCACCATGGACTCGGCGAAGTCGCTCAACCTGCTCGCGGTGGCGCACAACTATCGCAAGCAGGGCAAGCGGGTGATGCTGATGAAGCCGCGGCTCGATACGCGGTTCGGCGCGACCAAGATCTCGTCGCGCGCGGGCCTCGAAGCCGACGCGGACGTGATGATCGAGGAGGACACGCAGCTCGATCCGCGCGACTTCGTGGGCGTCGACTGCATCCTCGTCGACGAAGCGCAGTTCCTGCCGCCCACCGTGATCGAGGACCTCCGCCGCATCACCGTCGATCCGGGCGTGCCCGTCATCTGCTACGGCCTGCGCACCGACTTCCGCACCCGCCTGTTCCCGGGCGCCCAGCGCCTGATGGAGCTCGCCGACGCGATGGAAGAGGTGAAGGTCACCTGCCAGTACTGCCAGAAGAAGGCGATCTGCAACCTGCGCTTCGTCAACGGCACGCCCACCGTGCGCGGCCCGCAGATCCAGCTCGGCGCCGACGAGCAGTACGCCCCCGTCTGCTGGGCCCACTACGACGAGGCCGTGCGCCAGGTCGAGGCCGTCGCCGGGACCGAGGCCAGCGGCGCTGTCCTGCGCCCGAGCTGACCAGCCGCGATCCGCGCGTGATAGCGTGACGCCGTGAGTGCGCCGCGGATCGGGTGGTTCGCCTCGCTGGTCGGCAGGATCGGCGCGCAGTTCATCTACTTCTTGATCTGGCTGTTCGGGCGCGCGCGACGCCGCGCGGACATCGGCTGGCTCGCCGGGCCGATCGGCGGGACCACGATCGGTGACGCGACGTACCGCGAGGTCGCGGAGGCCGAAGGCCTGAGCATCGAGCGCGAGGCCAAGCGCGGCGGCCTGGTGCCGAGCTTCGAGCAGCTGCGCAGCGCGAGCTTCGATCCTGCGCGCGTGCAGCCGCTGGTGCGTGACTTCTACGAGCACACCACCGAGTTCGCGATGGACGTGTGGAGCCGGACCTACTTCCCCGCCAACCTCGCCCTGTGGTTGCTGGTCAAGACGATCAGCCGCATGGTCAACCAGCTCAACTTCCCGCTGTCACCGCTCGACACCGCGAAGGGCATGGTCAGCGAGATCATCTCGATGCGGCGCGCCGACGGCACGATCCGCTACACGGGCTGGTTCCGCACGCTCGTCGAGGATCGCAACGTGCTCTACACCGGCTTCTACATGACCGAGACCGCGCCCGGCGCCGGCGTGCCGTGCGTCAAGGTCGTGTTCCCGATGCCGAACGGCAACGCCACCGTCGTGCTGCGGCCCGAGGTCGAGCCCGATGGCTCGTTGATCCTCGACTCGAGCGGCAAGCGGTTCGGCGACGCGGGCTTCTACCGGATGCAGAAGATCGACGGCGAGCGGCTCCGCGTCTGGCAGATCAAGACGCTCAAGGAGCGGTTCCACGTCTACACCGACCCGGCCGGCACGCTGCGCTGCGATCACTCGGTGCGCTTCCTCGGCATGCCGGTGCTGACGCTGCACTACAAGATCTTCAAGCGCGCCGAAGCCGGCGCCGTGGTGGCCGCGTGAACGACGGCACGCGCTGAGCGGGACAGGCCCCTGATCGCGATCCGGTTCGAACATCGTTCGAACGGCCCCGCGTCGCCGCAGGTTCAGTTGAGATCGGCGCGGCGCGTACGCCAGTCGACGAACAGCTGCGCGAACCGCGGATCGGCTTGCAGCTGCGCGAGATCCGGATCGGTCTCCATCTTCTCGGCGTGCTCGTAGTCGTGCTCGATCGCCTGGGCGACCTGGGCGAGCGCGCGGTCGACCTGACCGACGGCGGTGTAGGCGCACGCGGCCGAGTGATAGATGTACGGATTCTCCGGCGCGAAGGGCTGGCCACCGTCGGCGAGCTCGACGGCGAGCTTGTAGTCGCGAAGCGCGTGCGCGTGGATGCAGGCGTTGTTCCACGCCATCACGAGCGCGGTGCGTGCCTCGCCGGCTTCGCGCGCGGGCGCGGGCAGCGTGAGCACGCGACGCAGGATCGCGAGCGCCTGCGGGCGATCGACGGAGAAGCTCGCGTTGTAGAGGTAGGGGACGAGCGTGGTCTCCTCGGGCAAGCGCGCGAGCACGGCGCCGAGGTGCGCGGGCGCGTGGCGTGCGATCGCGCCGACGAGGTCGGCGACCTCCTCGGCCTCGGTGGCGCGCAGGGTGTCCTCGTCGAGGAGCGTGAGCGCGTCGCCGAGCTCGGCCGGCGCCTGCTCCGCGATCTCGCCGACCACGACGAGCCGGACGTCGCGGCGCGGCGACTCGCGCGCGAGCGTGATCGCCTCGGCGTAGCGGCGCTGGCGCACGAGGACGATCGCCAGATAGCCGGTGGCATCCGACGAGGCTTCGAACGACAGCGCGCGGCGCAGCAGGCGCTCGGCGACGACCGCGGTCGAGGTCTCGTCGGGATCGTGATCGAGCGCGACCTCGATCAACATGCCCGCGAGCTCGCGGCGGGTCCAGCCGGTCTGCGAGACGGCCCACGCGAGCGCGGCCTCCTCGCCGTGACGGCGGAACCGCTCCGCGAACGGGTTGCCGGCGAGGATGAACGGCTCGCCGTCGTCATCGTCGGGGGTCGCGCGTGACTTCAGCGCGTCGTCCACGGTCTCGAACCGCGCCCACACGAGCGGCAGCACATCGTTGATGCGCGCGACGATCCACAACAGGAAGCCCACCTGATCGGTCGCCGTCGCCGGCACCGCGAACCGCTCGACCCACATCATCGCGGAGCGGTGTTTGCGGTCGTGCACGACGTCGGCGCGCTGGAACGGCTCGAACTCGTCGGAGCGCTCGTCCTGGTACACCGACAGCCACAGCGCGAAGAACGCGTTGACCACGGACTCCTCGCCCGGCAGCGCCGTGCCCGCGAGCTTGAACGAGACGCCGAAGCTCTCCCAGTCGTAGTCCTCGATGATGTCGGGGTACCGCTCGATCGGGAACGTCACGCTCTGCTCTTGCGGCGGCGCGCCGTTGCGCCAGTGGCTCTCGATCGACGGCGACAGATCGGCCTCGACGTCGAGCTCGTCCTCCAGCTCGTCCTCGTCGCCGACGTCCTCCTCCGACTCCTCGGCCTCGGGCGCATCAGGAGCCGCGTACAGCACCTCGGCCTCCTCGTCGAAGATCGCGTCGACGACCTCCTGCTCCCCGCCCTCCTCCGGCGCCGCCTCCTCCTCTTCGTCCTCGACTTCCTCGCGCGCCTCGTCGGCGGACAGCTCGAGCCACGTCACGCCATCGATCGAGGTTTCGACCTTCACGCACCAGATCGCTTCGATCTCGTGCGTCGCGCCCGCGATCTCGATCGCTGCGCGCTGGGCCTCCACTTCGGCCTCGGTGGGCGGCATCCAGGGCGCGGCGAGCCACTGCCGCGGGTGATCCTCCGCGTCTCCGCCGCCGTCCCCGCGATCCTCGTCGGGTTCGGTCACGCCCGCCGCCGCGAGCATCGACCACAGCGCGCGCTGCTCGATCGGATCGAGCGGCCTCGCGCACTTCGCGATCACGATCCCGCGTGCCAGGTCGCTGCGCCGCGGCTCGAGACCGGAGAGCTCCACTACGTCGACCTTACCTCGAATCGCGCCGGGCCGCGCGGCACGGCGTGGTGACGATGACCGCGACGTGGCTATGGCACTGCGAACGAGCCGCCGACCGCCTCGACGGTGGCACCGTACGAGATCGCAGGGACGCCATCGATCACGAGGTCGGGCGCGAACAGCGACTGGATCAGCGTATTGGCCGCGACCTCCGCGATGGAGACATCGCAGTCGTGGTCGCTGTCGAACAGGCCGATCGCGGTCTCGCCGTCGGAGCCGGTCGCGCAGCCGCACGCCGGAGGCGAGGCCAGGTCGGTGCACGAGCCAGCGACACGCTGATCCATCGTGTACTCGATCTCGGGGAGCACCACGGCGTCGATCTGGTCGGTGGTGACGCCACCGCCGATCATCGCCATGAAGCCGTTCGCCGTGGATGCGGTGAATTCGATGCGCGCGCCGGACAGCAGCAGCGTGATCGGCCGCCCCGGGTTGATCGCGAGCTGGATCGCGAGATCACCGGGCCCGGCGGTCAGCAGTCCCGACGTGATCGCTCCGCTCAGCAGCGAGAAGTCCGGCGTGTTCGCATCGACCTCGAACTGACCGTCCCCGGCGAGGTGCCTGCCGCACGTCGGATCGGCGACGTCGATGCACGGCGCCGGCGTGGGGTTCGTACCGAGGAAGGTGGTGAACCACGCCGGCTCGGACGACGCCAGCGAGCTCGCGCGGATGTCGGCCAGGAGCAACGCCTCACCGCGCGCGACCGCGGCGGCCGTGTTCGCG
>Ga0247822_10000356_pt1 | contig 23891 bp, 13 predicted proteins | sample 13C_Cellulose_Da_FD_192423 | JGI IMG/M metagenome (GOLD analysis project Ga0247822, IMG submission 192423) | Soil microbial communities from agricultural site in Penn Yan, New York, United States - 13C_Cellulose_Day30 | ecosystem: Environmental > Terrestrial > Soil > Agricultural land | place...
GGTTGGTGCAGCAGGTACGAACCGATGCAGCAAGCTATCCGCGACGACCACGTTCGGCTTGATGTCGGGCGCCTTCTCCAGCCGCTTGATGCCCACCGCGTCGAGTAGCGCGAGCACGAGACGGAAACGCGCGATGGCGACTGCGTACGGGTTGATGTCGACACCGTAGACCTGCTCAAGCGCACGGCGCGCAAGGTCGGCGACGTTCGCGGTCGGCGACTCGTTCTGCCAACGCTCGAGGAACCGGTGGAACGCGCCGAGCAGGAAGTGCCCCGAGCCGCAGGTCGGGTCGATCAGGCTCACGTCTTTGAGCCCGAACTCCGCGATGGCGGGGTCGAGAGTCTGGTCGAGGATGAACTCCTCGACGAACTCCGGTGTCTGGAGGAGCGCATAGCGCTTCCGGACCGCCTCGGATAGGTTCTGGTACAGGTCGCCGAGGAATCGCGTGTCCTCGCCTGCGAAGACCAACGCGGGCGCGCCGCTCGCGTCGCGTTTGCGGAAGAAGTCGAGCAGCGCCTTGGCGCCTTCGCCCGAAGGCGCGAGCACCCAGACTGGGTTGTGCTTAGTGTCGAAGACGTCGCGCGCGCCGGGGAGCTTCGAGAGCTCGCGGAACACCGCGAGCAGGTACTCGCGCGGTCCGAGGAACGGCGCGATCTGAAGGTACAGAGCCTCGCGATCCTCGGCGGTACGCAGCGCATCCCCGGAGGGACCGGCTACACGCGGGTCGATGTAGCCGCGATCTTCGAGCGTGCGAACGAAGACGACGGACAAGATCCACGAGACCGCGAGCTGGGTGACGCGCTCGCGCCGCCAGGGGTCAAAACCGAGTCCGGTCTGTCCGCCCTTGTGTTCGTCCTCCCACGCCTTCTTCAGGCCAGCCTCGACCCGTTCGGTCTTCGCGCGCGCGAGGAGGTCCTTCTCGAGCGCCTTCAGCGCGGGCTGCAGTAGCTTCGGCAAGTTCGCGATGCTCATGTCACTCTACGCTTTGGATCGAGCTTGAAACCGATCGGGAATGGCTTGAAACCGGAGTGAGGCGGCTCGTGGTTGCTCTGAAACCGCCGCAGTTTCAGGTAGTCGATATCCGCCGTCGCGTAGAAATCGCCGTCGCCCCCTCTCAGGCGCACCAGATCGCGCTTCCACGCCTCCTCCGCAGCGACGCGCACGCGACTATCCCCGTACTCTCGATTGTTGATCTGAGCGATAAAAGCGTGAATATCGAGAGCGGCGCCCTCCACGAGTGTGGAGAATCCGTCTACATCTTTGTTCCACTCCGGCACAATCAGTAGATCGATAGCTCCCTGTAGAGCCACCCGCGCTCGCGCATCGGTGAAGTCGCTGCATATGATGGCTGCCAACCGTAAGTCACCATGGACATATACAGGAAACGGCCGAGCCGAGAGTTCGAACGGACGGCCAACGGCTTGACGTACCGCGCGACCTTCGTCCCAGGCTGGGCGACGCTTGCGTTGAAGCAACACAATGGCTTCGCCAGGCAGTCGCGGCACGGCGAACGACAGCATCACCTCGTTGATGAGACGGTTACGAGACGACCGGCGGTACTCGAGGCCTGCAATGAGCGAAACGCCAAGCGCGGCGAGTTTCCCCGCGAAGAACGCCGCCCATCGCTGCGGAATCGCAAGCTCCGGAAGCAGAGCGTAAGGCGGGACCGAGCCGCGAGAATCGACAACGTCCTTGCCGATCCAATTCAACAACCTCGTCAGAGTGGTGAATCGATCCGCGGTCTGAACAGGTCTATCGTGCACCGCGGCCGACCACTCGCTCAAGTGAGTGCGCAGGCTGACAACGATCAGCCGCGCCTTCCCCGAAGGCAGACGCGCGCCGATCCTGATCGTTCGAGGACCTTCCTTGCGGTGCGCTCTCACTCGGAGCAGACCAGGAAACGTTCGCCCATATTTCAGAGTTGTCAGCGCTCGAAACGCCCTCTCGACATCGTCGTCTTCGTCAATGCGGTGAAGCTGTGGGAGCGTGGGTACGCGCGTCGCCAGCATCATCGCGTCGTGCGTCCACCCCCAGTCTGCGATTCCAAGCGTAGCTAGGTCGGCAGGAATGAGGCGTCGAGGCCACTGTTTGGCCCGTCGCGGACTCTTCTCGTCCTTGCGCAAGAGCTGCGGCTGTATGAGCCAATCTGACATGCGCAGCTGCTGCCACGTGTCTGCAAATCCTCTTTGGGGCTGCGCCGCGAGTCGAAGTAGCCGTCGGAACATGGTTGCCAATTGTGCGATTCTTGGAGATTCCGCGCCGGCGACGATCGCCTCCGCGAGCTGCGCCCAGAGGTTCTTCCAGGATCGCTCGAACAGCACCCGTTCCGTCGAGATCCCATCTCCCATCTTTTCATGAATTGTCTCAAGCTCACGAATCCATCGCGTCAGCTCTCTCCAATCGCCGACCGATGCGGCAAGGGAGAACACGCGTGGCATGTAGCCGCTGAGCTCGGCGACGCCTCGTGCAGTGAGCAGGTGCCTTCGCACCACCCCGAAGAACGCTCGGCGGTGATCAGTCCAGCTCTTCGGATCGAGGTGCTGGCGATACTCGTCCGCCTTCTTCAGAAGCAGTGAGAACCCATGGCGACGGACCGAGACCGCTTCCGCCTTCCTGAGCGCGTCGGCTTCGATCCTTGCGTCGGTCGTTGTCAGGAGCGCGTTCGCGGCTAGCTGATCATCGTCGGTTGGCAGTACTGGGAGTGCCCGGAACTCGCTCGTGCGCCGTCGGATGGCGTCCTCGATCGGGCGAATCAAATCGAGCCCGGCCTCACCCTGCAGGCAGAAGATCTTCTGCTTCGCTTCACCGAAGGCCAGCTGCGACCGTTCAAGCCCTGGTAGGCTGAACGACCAGGCCACCGCGCCATCCTGGTCGACTTGACGAGTGAGCCCTAGCTTCTCCTCCAGCCACTTCATGACAGCGCCGCTGTCGTCGAAGGAGCGATGCGGTTCGGCGACCAGAAACACATCGTCGACGTAGCGACCGTAGTAGAGCGGGCTCAACTCGCGGAGAAGTCGCTGATCGAACGAGCGCAGTGCTGCATTCGCCAGCACCGCAGATGAGGTCCAGCCAACAGGTAGGCCGAGCCTGTTCTGGGGGGACAGCTCGTTCCACGCTCGGATCGCGTCGACCAAGAAGTGGTTAAGCCAGCCCTCGGTCTCCGAGAACCCCAGGTCCGGAAGACCTGGGCTCCCGAGAAACGCGCGTGACGCCAAGAATGCTGCATCAAGGCGGTGGTAGAACTTCTGAATGTCCATCGTGAGCGCCACGATGGCGCGCCCCTCGCGCAACGAGGTCCTCATGCGGTGCAAGCCCTGCCGCTGCCATTGCGCGTATTGCCTGGGCCAGTACTGGAACAATGGTCTGGAGGTGGACACGCGCAGGCCACTCGCGAACCTGACCATCCCGCCACGGTGCGGGTGACTCGCAAACACGTGTGTGTGGTCGAGGATGCTGTCGAGTCGAGTGCCGGAGGTCATGCACCACAGGGCGTTGAACACCTGCATGTCCACAGCCGCTGACGCGACCACTCTGTACTGCAGTTGCGACCTGTGGTTATTCCACATCAGATCCGGATCGCTGCTGTAGAAGTGGCTCTTGGGAGATTCTCCGTCACTCCACCGCGGAATCGCGGTCCACCCGCCGACCAGGTCACTGTCGATCGAAGGAGACGTGCGGTTCAACCGTCTGTGCAGCTTCTGCAGGTTCGAGGAGAGGTCTTGCTCATAATCTGCATAGAGGAAGCCTTGAGCCGTGTTGGGGTCACGAAACGCGTAGTGCTTCGCCTTGCGATATGCGTAGTAGAGCTCGTCAAGTCCGATCCGCTCGCTTCTCGCCACGAGGTTACTCCTCGGCCTTGTGGGCGTTCGCGAGCCACGCGTCGGGCATCACGAGTCGCTGGCTCGGCAACGGCGCTGGAACGGGCAGCCGACCGTTGATGGATGGCGCCGTTCCGTCGGCGTACGAAGGAACGACCAGCAGGACGGCCGGTGCATCACCTCGCTCCGCGTCGTCGACGATGCGCGCGAGCGCGCCGGAGAGGCCGTAGCGCGCGAGCGCACCCGGCCATGCGAGAAGCAGCGTTCGCTGGCGTTGCCTCAGCAGATCCTCGACGACGCCGTCGGTAGCTTGGCGGACCAGCTCGAGGAGGAGCGGCCAGTCGGGCCCAGCGGGCCCCGCACGGTCGGCGGCCTCGACATTGGACCAGTCCACACCGAGCGCCTCGGCCTGCCGTCGGATCGCGTTTGCCAGCGCGTGATCGACCGAGATCACGGGCGTCTTCAACGCGGTCGCCAGGGCATCGAGCGCGTGGTTCGCAAGGTCGGCGCGTACCTGCACAACCCGGAACCGACCCGCCGCGATACCTCGATCGAGTTGGTCCTGGAACGCCGCGGCGCGCTGAGCATCGGGACTCCTTCGTTGCGGAAGCCCCTGCGACGTCGGCTTCCGGGTCGGGATGGCGACCGTCATCGACGTGTGCGCGTGATGACCGGGACGCGCGTATTCGCCGGCACCGAGCTCCGGGAAGAAGACCAGTCCATGTGGCGCGAGCAGTGCATCGAGCGCAGGGCGCTCGGGAAGCGGGACCGCCTCGGGATAGCGAGCGGCCACGCGCTTCCTGACGACGTCCGGTGATAGGCCTGCGCCTGCGAGCGCCGCGAGGCTCAACGCTAGCGCACGCGCCGCGTCCATGCCGCGTGGATAGAGCTCGAGGCGGGCGGACGCGGCGGAGTTGGCGCTGGCGCGCGCGGCGAGCGTGAGCCGCTGATCTGCCGGCAGCGTTGCGAGCGGAGTCCCTTCCGCAACCTCGGCGAGCTTCGCGCGCACCACCTCGGAGGACGGAAGCGGTTCCGTCATCGCGAGTCGATCGGCGGTTTCGGCGAGCGCCGCCACGGCATCGAGCACCTCCGGGTCCCGCGCGACCCAGGGCACGCCACCGATTCGCCTCCAGGTGGCCGGCGAATTCGGCCGAAGCTCCAACCCAACACGCACGAGCGCGGCCGCGACGGGTACGTCCTCCTCGCTTGGCGTTCCCTCGGCACGCGCCTTTGCGAGCGCCAGCGCCAGGTCCGCGAACGGGACGGCCGGCGCAGCCGCGTCCAGCGCCGCCGAGAGCGCCTGGACGAGGGAGCTCGTCGCCGGGTTGTTCGCCCAGCGCTTGCTGCGAAGGAACTGGAGGCTCGAGTGGAGCTGAGCCGGGTCGATGCCGAAGGCGCCGGCGACCTCGCTCACGGTCCGCGCGGCTGCGAGCCCGGCGTCGGGACGGTCGTCGGGCATCGGATCGAGCCCCACCAGCACGCGCAGCCGGCGATTCGCCTCGCTCCCGCTGGCTCGGCCGACAAGCTCCTTGGCCCAGTCGCCGAGCGAGCCCGGCGTCGGCTCGGCGGCCGCCATCGCGGCGAGCCGTTCTCGGAGAGCGTCCGCTCGCGTTCGCCCGAGGAGCTTCTCGATGCGAGCAGCGGGCGCGAGCGCTGCATCGACGGTCGTCTTGAGTCCCGCGGACACCAGACGGTCCACCGTGCTCGGGGCGATGCCAGCGTCCGGGTCGTCGAGGACGAGCCGTGGGCGGGAGAACCCGGCCACGAAAGCGGGCTGGTTCTCGATCTCGAACCGTGTACGGAGGTGATCGGCGAGCTCGACGATCTCGCGAGCGACGAGCGTGCCAACGCCGCGAACCACCGAGAGCTGGTTCCGCGGCAGGAGCAGCATTTCGGCGACCGTGGAGACGCCCGCTCGGTCGAGCGCGTTGCGCGCTCGCGCCGATAGCGGCAACGCATCGACGGGTGTTTCCGGCCGAACCTGGTCGAGCGCGAGCGCGGACGCGCCGTCGTCGGCCTCGGCGTCGACCGACAGCGCTTGCGTCCATGCCTGGCGCATGGTCTCGGCGCTGGCGAAGCGCGCCTTCACGTCGCGCGCGAGGGCGCGGCGAAAGAACCCGGTCAGCCGGTCGCGGACTGCAGCATCGAAGCGCTCGGCTTCGACGATGACCTCCGCCGTCGGGTGACCTTGCGGCGGCGAAGGCCGCGCGCCGGTGAGAGCATGGTAGAGGACCGCTGCCGCCGCGTAACGATCGGCGGCGGCGTCCCAGGCGGCGCGCAAGTAGAGCCACGGGTCGCGCCACTCGGCAGTGCCTGCACTGATCGCGTTCGGATCCGCGGACGAGAGCGAGAAGTCGAGGAGAAGCAGGTGGCTCTGCTTCTTCGACTGGCTCGTGAACCCGACGTTGCTCGGCTTGATGTCGCGATGCGTGACGCCGGCCTCTTCGAGGTACTGGACCGCCGAGAGCAGGTCGTCGCCGTACCGTCGCGCGAGCTCGAGCGGCAGCGTGCCCTGCTCGCGAAGCACGTCGCCCAGGCTGCGCTCGCCCGCGAACTCGAGCAGCAGGCACGGCAAGCCGCCCAGGGTGACAACGTCACGGAGGGCGACGATGTGCTCGTGCCGGAGTTCCCGCAGGGTGCTGGCTTCGGCGAGCAGGCGTTCACCACAGCCCTTGTCGTGCGGGACCTTCAGCGCGAGATCGCGCCCCTCGCGCCGGACGTGGAGCACCAGCGCCGTTCCACCGGAACCGAGGCGACGCTCGACGCGCAGTCCCCCCGGCAGCGTGTCGCCCTTCTGAGCTTCCCGCGGATCGGCACCGGCGCTGACGTCGATCACGGGGCGGGTGAGCGCCTCGAGAACGAACGCGTTGAACCAGTCCGCGACGTCATCGGCGCGAGCGTGCAGGTTCGGCTGGGTCGCGAACGCGATCGCGTCATCGAGCAGCGCGAGGTCTGGACGCACCGCGGAGGGACGCAGTCCACCCTCGCCGTCCCGCGCGCCGCCGATGCGCTGCTCGCGGTCGGCGACCGTCGCTGCGGGGTGCTGCCCCGTCAGAACGAGCCACGCGAGGCAGCCGACCGAGAAGACGTCGCTCTCGTACGTCGCCTTCTCTGGATCAGCGAGGACCTCGGGCGCCTGATAGAGGCGATCAAGCTCGCGTGCGAGATCATGGAAGTGGCGGGTGCCGACGCTCGAGTGCTCGATCCACGCAGCGGTCTGGAACCGGTGGAGGCGGACGTGAATGCGGCCGTCGGTCGCGCGACGTACGAGCACCGAGGCGGGCGAGAGGTTGCGGTGGAGCACCCCCGACCTGTGGCAGTGAGCGACCGCCTCGACGATCTGCTGGAGGATGCCGAGGCGCTCGTCGAAGGTGAGCCCTGGCCCCTGGCGCACGAACGCGTGCAGAGGGAGCGCGTCCTCGAAGGCCTCGAAGAGGACGGCCGGGCCGAGCGGTGCGTCGTCGACGAAGGAGCGATACGCGAGGATGCCGGGGTGCTGCCCGATCTGCGCGAGCGTCCGGGCCTCGCGTCGCGCGGCGCGGTGAAGCTGGGCGCGGCGGTCGGTGGACGTCGCCGCCGGCACCAGATAGCTGCGGACGCGCGCCCGGTCGCGCTCCACGGCGGCGTTGGTGGCGAGGTGCTCCTGGTAGCCCTCGCCATCGTCGACGAGCGCGCCGAGTTGGTACCCACCGACCACGCGCGCGGTCGTGCTCGGGCGCAAGCCGATCCTGTGAGCAGCCTGGAGGAGCTGCTTCATCATCGGACGGTTCACGATGCGCCGGGCATCCCGACCGTCGAGCCCGTTCACTAGCTTGGTTCCGACGTCCTTGGCGAGGAGTAGCCATGGCGGCCGACCGCCGTCGAGACGGAGCTCGGAGACGTTCGAGAGGAAGATCGCGGCGTGAACATAGGGGCGCTCGGGACCGAGCTGCCGTTCGAGCAGGTCGGCGAGCACCCGGGCCTTGAGGTTCGCCCCCGGATACGGGCACTCCATCGTGCGCCGCGTCGCTCCGTCGGTGATCGTCCAGTCGACGATGTCTCCGGTGAGCACGCCCGGGTGGCTCTTGATCTCGACCAGGAACAGCCCCTGGCGCGAGAGGAACAGCAGATCCAGCTCGTAGAGGCGACCCGATGACGGGTCGTAGAGCTCATGCAGCTCCCACGCCTGGTGCGGATCGGTGTCGGAGACCGACTCGTGGCGGTAGACGACGTCGAGGGCCTGCCGCTCCCATGGATATGGCGTCGGACGCCCTCGATGAATCCGGCCCTCGGACAGCGCCACGCTACTTGCCCCCGATGCGTCGCGCGAGCTCGACGGCGGCTGGCTCGGTGTCGGGCGAGATCACGACCGCGTCGACATGGGCGAACCCCGCGGCGCGCACCGCGGCCGTCGCATCGGCGTGCGGGCGGACGAGGGCGGTGCGACCTCGGGCTCCAACGATCACCGCGGCGAGTCCTGCAAGCTGACGAACGGGACCGCGCTCGGCGAGCACGACCACCTGATCCGTCCACGACAGCGCCTGGTCGCGGGCGAATGCGCCGGCGACAGCGACCACCGCCGCACCGCCGGCGACGGCGAGCTTGGTCGAGGGATTGATCGCGGGGAGCGGTACGGGGGCAGCCAGAACACCGAGCATGGCAGCGACGGTCTCGATGTTCGCGGGACGATCCGTCTCCGACAGCAACCGCTTCGCGGCGGCGTCGGGAAGGCTGCCCCAATCGGGACCGAACGGTTCGTCGTCAGCGAGACCGAAGAAGCCGAAGCAGTCTGCGGGCGAGAACGCCGCCCCCCACGTTCCGGCCGCATCACGCAGCAGGATATCGAGCCGATCCCCCGGCCCCAGTGCGCCCGCGAACTGCGCCCAGCGCGCATCCGCGTCGGGACCGAATCGACGGGCGACGCGTTCCCGCGCGTCCAGGACCCGAAGACCAAGAACCGCCGCGCTATAGAAAGCCTCGCGTTCTGCCAAGGTTGGTGCCGTCGTGGTCAAGTTCGGGTTCCGCCTGAGGAGTGGTCATGCACCACCAGCTCGAACGCCAGCGGGCTTGGGCAGCGCATAGCACTCGCCAACCGGAGCCTCCGCATCTCGGAGGGCCGATCATACCCAAGCCCGCGTACCGATGTGCGCGCCGGTGATGCCGGGATCTCCTCACCCGCCTGGCGTGAACCGAGGAGGAACCGCAGTAAGATCAATTGGTTGCTGCGGTCCACCAACTAGGCGGTCGGCAGGGATTCGGGTAGCCATCCGGCAGCCGAGAGGACGTCCCAGGCGAGCTGGACCTGGCGCGGCTCGAAGGCGCGCTTGCGCGCGTTCCAGGCGTAGACCGCGGCGCGTGCCTGGTCGGCCGTCGTTGCGCCTTCATGAGCGGCGACCCAGTGCACGGTCGCGAGGAGCTCCATCCCGAACGGCGTCTCGAAGCCCTGAACCAGCTCCGCGACCCTCTCGAAGCGAGCACGCGTTGTCGGGTGTCCTTCCAGGAAGGACACCGCGTTCGCGCTCGCCCCTGGCACGAGCTCGAGCCGCTTGTCAGGCGCGTCGCCACCGTCCATGTAGCCGGACAGAATGTGCCCTTCGACGTGCGCGAGGACCTGGCGCAGGTTCTCGGCATACGGCCCGTAGAGCGCCTTCTTGTACCGGAGGCGCAGTGGTTCGCCAGCCTCCTGCATGAAGTACATCAACTTGTGCACCTCGAGCAGGGACACGAACGGATCCATGAGACCCGCGAGGTATCGCTCGATCAGCCCGACGAGGACTGCGCGGCCCGGCGTCATCTTGGGCGTCGTGGCCGAGCGAGCCATGGCCTGCGCCGCGGGTGCGCCGCTGGGCTCGAACAAGAGGGCCTTCACGTCGGGCACAGCAGCAAACGCGCGCTCGATCCGTGGGCGCACGTCCGACCATGCGAGGCCACCGAGTCCACAGCCGAGCGGAGGCACCGCGATCGACTTGATCCTGAGACGTTGGATATCGGCGATGAGCGCGACCAGCCCCGCATCGATGTCATCCAGGCGGCTGTTCGCTCGCCAGTGTCGCTTGGTCGGGAAGTTGACGATCCATCGCGGGTTGGCGAGCTGCCCGGTCTCTACGATGAGCATCCGACCGGGCTGGACTTCTTCGCGCTTGCACGCTGCTGCGTACGCCGTGAAGTTCTTCGGGAACGCGCGCTTGAATTGTGCGGCGATGCCGCGTCCCATGAAGCCGACGCAGTTGACCGTGTTGACCAGCGCTTCCGCGTCGGCCTTGAGAATGTCACCGGTGGTGAGCTCGATCATCGGCTACGATCCTGGCTAGTAGTACCACCCCGATCGGACATCGACCCGTGGCCGGTGCGCAGCCGTCGCGATCGCGGCCTGGGCAGCCGCCTGAACCGAGGGGGAGTGGACGCCGACCGCCTCGATCAGCTCCCAGGGGAAGGTGTCGTGAACGAGGAACTCGGACTGCTTCGCCTCCTTCATGACAGGGTCGCGGAAATCGTTGGAACCGACCGCTGACCAATCGATGAGCGTGAGGTCGGCGATCGAGTCGCAGAACCTGGCGTACCGCGCGCCCGCGTTGGACGTGGTGAACGCCCAGCGCCTGGAGTGCTGATGGGCCCACGCGATGACCGCGTGCAGATCCGCTTGCAGGTGGACGATCGGACCCTGGCCTCCACGGTAGGTCAGGTTGGGATGGTTGGCGCAGTGGATCACGAACAGCATGATCGAGCGCGGGCAGAAGTAGAACGGCACGTAGTCGCCGACGTGGTCACCGGGGTGGCAAGTGACGGGAAGACCGATGCGCCGTTGCTTGATGGTCGACATGCCGATCGGCGCCGGCGGCCCACCCAGGGCGTTCATCGCGGCATCCGAGCGGAGGCACCCCGCGGCGATGATCTCTGCCAGGTTGTCCACGTGCGTGATGTGGAAGATCTTGGGGTTGGTGGGGGGCGCAGTCACGGTCGGTCGGAGGCTCGGGGATCGGTTCGATGGTGGTTCATGCGTCCGCATCGGAGAAGGCACCGCGCACGGTCTGCGATCGACCGTCGAACCAGACGCGAAGGCCCGCTCCCGCCCGCCATATGAGGGCGGTCGCCAGGAAGTCGGGCCAGGCGACGTGGCCCGTGCCAAGGAGACGGCTCACCAGGGGGGCGAGCACGGCGTCATGGGTGACGAACACGTGCACGTCCGTACCTGCATCGAGGCAGGTGCGGACCAGGGTGAGGAGGCGTGCCACGGCTAGCGCGGGCACGACCATACCGGGAAGGGCATCGTCCGAACGAACCAGGTGCTCGATCACTCCCTCGTTGCCGAGGCGCTGCCAGTTTCCCCAGGCGAGCTGAGCGTCGTCCACGAAGGCACCTGGGGCACCAAGGAGTGGCTCCAACCTGGCGTCCGCGGCAGCGCCGGCGCCGATTGCGATCGCCGTGGCGGTCTCGCGGCACCGACGGACCGGGCTGGTCACCACCGATGCGAGCCGGGGGCCGATGCGGGCACCGAGGGTGTGCGCCGCAAGCGCGCCCGACTCGGTCAGGGGAAGGTCGTCGCCGTTGGCATCGACGGGCAGGGGAGGGCGCTCCGCATGCCGGACCACCATCGCGACCGGGCGATCTCGCGGCCAGACGGCCTCGAGGTCCGCTGGACGCAGCTCGAGCAGGGTGTCGCCATGCTCATTGATGATGACGCGCCGTCCGTCACCCTGTTCCACGCGGGCCTGCCCGTTGTAGAAGGGCTCGACGCGGGTGAACCGGCGCCGGTACGCGGGACGGCCGGTGCTGTCGACATGCGTCCAGCCGGCTGCGTCCCGAGCGCATGCGAACCCCTTGTGGAAGACATCGAGATCGAAGAACCAGCGGCCATGCACCGGGTTTCCGCCACCATCGATGTGCGTCGAGCGACCATCGTCAGCCTGAACGACCGCTCGTCCTTCGCGGAAGTCTCCGGCGTATCTCCACCGGTCGGCGTAGGCCGGCGCTCCGTTGGTGGTCACGTGCAGGTAGCGTCCACCGTGGTCTCTCACGGCGCAGCGGCCGTCCTGGAAGTTGCCGCACCATTCGTACCGAGAAGCGCTCAGGTCACTTCCGTCCGGCCGGATGTGGTGCCAGCCATCGCGCGACGCCACCGCCGCAAGGCCTTCATAAAATCCGTACGTTTGCTCGAAGCGTCGGTCGTAGGCGGGACGGCCGTCGAGTGCGATGTGCCACGCGAGGCCCGCGAGGCGGGCGGGAGCCAGGCCAGGATCCCGAAACGGCAGGACAGCGTCGAAGCGCAGCGGGTAGAGTGGCGCTCCGTCCACTAGGTGGTGCGTTCCGTCCGTCGAGACCGACGTGTGCTTCCAGTTCACGACGCGTTCTCGGCTGGACGTCGCATGTTGCAGCCCAGGCACAACGTTCTGCTGCGGTACGTTCGGGTAAGCACCTGGTAGGCCGCGCCGTTCCAGATCTCCTCCATCCGATGGTCGTGCAGGGAGCCGAACTCGCCGAGCGTGCGGCGCTGGGCATCGGGCGCACAGCACGGATCGAACCGTCCCTCGGCGCTCACCCAGGCTTCTTGACCGAGGAATGGGCACGCCCCGCCCGGGGCCAGGTCGTGCGGCGCGGACTCGTCGAGCAGGAAGATGTTCTCGAGCAGCACAGGTTGCCCGCTCGGCAGGAGCCGCGTCGCCGCGACCTCGCGCGCGGCGATCACTGCGGCGTTCCAGCGCGCGATCGCCCCGTGATCGCGCCGCATGGATTGGCCCTTGATCTGGTCGAAGTGGGCCCAGAGGTGATGCCCCTTGACGCGATCCACGCCGAGGTCTGCTGCCAGCCGGACGATGTCGGCAAGCTCGGCGACGTTGCGTTCCAGGAACGTGAGCTGGAGCGTGACGCGGCAGCGGTTGCCGCCTGAACGAGCGATGTCGTCCCGGACGCGAAGGAAGGCCTTAACGTTCGCGAGCGCCTCCTCCCACTGCGATCCGAGCATGATCGCCTCCTGTGTGTCCTTCGTCGCGCCGTTCCAGGAGATCTTCACGTCCGAGCCGACTGGAACGATCAGGCGAGCCCACGCTTCGGCACCCAATCGTGGGAAGGTGCCATTCGTGGTCAGGTTGAGCTTTACACCGTAGCTGCGACACAGCTCGACGATCTCCTCGAAGTGCTCGTAGAGGAGCGGCTCTCCCATCGTCGACGGGATCACCTCCCGGAGCCCGTTCGGTACCGACTCTGCGATGACCCGGCGGATCAGCTCGATCGACATCACCCGCCGCGATCGTCCTGCGGCCCGGCGCGCGAGCTGGAGCGTACTGTGGGGCGAGTGCTCCTCGCACATGATGCAGCGCAGATTGCAGGTGTCTGGGTTGGTGTCGAATGTAATGCGCCACGGCCCCGGCCTCGGCGTCACGCTCGCGCGGTCACGTTGAACCAACTCTCGACGATAGATCGTCTCGATCTCCCGTACGTGCTCGTCGAGAGCAGGAATGTCGCCGCTGGCGCTGCCGACGTAGCCGCGAGCCCCCAGCGTACGAGCGACGTCGGGCTCGTCGATCAGCCGCTGCATCTGGACGGCCAGCTCGCTCGGGTCTCTGTGACGGTACAGCAATCCGTTTACCTCGTGGTGGACGTACTCCGCCATGCCGCCGACGTCGGCGGTGATGACCGGCACCCGGGCCTGTTGCGCCTCGTGGATGACCAGGGGCGAGTTCTCGACCCAGATCGACGGGACCACGATCGCATCCACACGATCGAAGACGTCTCGAACGATCTCTTGGTTTCGATACTCCGGCAGCCACTCCACCCGCGCCGCTGCACCGCCAGGGAGCTGTTCGGTCAGCGTCCGCAGCGACGCAGTATCTTGCCCGAGCGGTCGTCCCCAGATGCGCAGCCTCGGGTTACCCCGAAGGCGCGCGAACGCGTCGATCAGGTGGTGGATCCCCTTGGCCGGGATGTGGGTCCCGATGTACCCGAACGTGAAGGGCCCACCCTCCGGGCGGCGCCGGCCACTCAGCCGGGCATGGTCGAAGCCGTAGTCCAGGTAGACGAGCTTGCCTTCGGGCAGCCCGAACTCGTCGCGATAGCGTCGCAACAGGTGCCGCGCAGGTGCGATGAACAGGTCGACGAGCTCGATCATTCGCCGCACGTGTTGCATCCGACGAGCAACCCATCCGGTCCAGTGGGCGAGGTCGAGCTCGCGCTCGTCCTCCGCGCCGCTGAAGTACCTCGCGTAGCAGCGTTCGGCGCACTTCCGATCGGCTTGCCCGTTGCAGACCGCCCACAGGTCGGTTGGATCTTCGGGGTGCATCTGCATGAACTGGCCGCGAGGGCACATGAGCCAGTAGTCGTGGAGTGTGTAGACGATGGGCAGCTGGCGACCAGCGGCCTCCGCCACGAGCGACGTCGAGAGGTGATTGAGATGGCCGATGTGGACCACGTCGGGCCGGACGACGTCCAGCACCTCTGCGAAGCGCTGATCGACACCGGTGTGGCGGTACCGGTCCCGGCTGCGCGGAACGTTGACGACGTGCAGCGTGACCCGCGGATCATCTGGGTCGACTTCACGGCGGAGCCTGAAGTCGGGGCCGAAAGAGTCCTCCTCGCGCGTGAAGACGTGGACCTCGTTCCGCTCGGCGAGTCCCTGACACAGGGTCTGGGTGTAGACCTCGGACCCGGCGTTGTAGCGCATCGGGTAGCCATGGATGACCTTGAAGATCTTCACGATGCTCCTCGGGGGCCGGTGTTGTGTGCGGGCGGCGCTCCGTGCACCTCTCGACAGTCGGCTACGAGACGCGCCAGTCCTTCGCGGAGGGCGACTCGTGCGGTCCACCCAAGCAGGGATGCAGCGCGCGACGGGTCGCCGACGAACCGGCCGACGTCGAACGTGCGCGCCGGCGCTTCCCTCCACGGGATCGTGGCCGTGGTCCCGGCCAGCTCCACTACCGTGGCTGCCAGCTCGCCGAGCGTCGTGGGCCGACCAGTGAGCAAGTGAAGCGGCGGAAGCACGTCCCCGCGCGCGAGCGCCTTCGCGACAGCAACGAGTCCTCGAGCAGTGTCGTCGAGGTGCGTGAAGTCGAACGTGTTTCCCGCCCCCTCCACGCGCAAGGGTTCGCCCGCGAGCGCGGCACGCACGAACGCGGGGATGACGCGATCGGGATGGTCCGCGGCGGAGCCGTACACGTTCGACAGCCTGACGATGGCGGCACGACCTCCTCGCCCGGCCAGTCCTGCGACGAGTCGCTCGCCTTCGAGCTTCGAGCGCCCGTACACGTTCACGGGGGCCAGCGTTGCGTCTTCACATACAGGCAGCCGCGTGGCCTGCCCATACACCTCACGGCTGCTCGCGAATATGAGCCACGGCGGATCCCGACGACGCTCGACGGCGTCGATCACCTCGCTCACACCGAGGACGTTCGTCGACCAGCATCCCGCAGGGTCACGCTCGCCCGCCACTACGCGGGAGACTGCGGCGAGGTGCACGACACCGCTACACCCGTGGACCGCGGACTCGACGCGTTCCCGGTCGCGCACATCGCCGTACCAGTGCCCGCGCGCGCGCAGGTCGAGCCCGGTGACCTCGAATCCAGCGGCGACAAGCTCCCGTTGCAGCGCACGCCCGATCAGTCCAGCGCTGCCCGTGACCAACACACGACGAGTCATCGAGCCTCCAACGAACCAAAGGAACCATCCACTCTTGTGCGCGCTCGGCCTAGTCCGCGCTGCGCGGGGGGATGACCTCGAGCCGCAAGGTCAGTTCCTGTGCGATCGAGTCCGGCAGTGGGACTCGTTGGGCCGCTTGCTCGGTCGAGTGCTCGTCGGTTCGATAGTTCTCGCCCATGACTACCTGGAACCAGCGCTCGCGATCCATGACCACCTTGTACATCTTCTCGTCCTGGGTACCGCCGACGTAGGGCAGGGACACCTCGATGCTCCGACCGACCTGCTCGGCCTTGGCCCCGATACGGTCGACGCGACCGGTCCGCTGCTCGATCACGCTCGGGTTCCAGTCGAGATCGTGATGGAGGATGTGGCGGCAGTTGAGATGTAGATCGACGCCTTCGGCCATCACGCTCGACGCGACCAGGATCTCGGGCAGGAAGGGCGTGTTGAAGCCGAGCAGGAGCCGCCGCCGCACCGGCGCTGGCACCAGGCCGGTGGCGAGCCGGACGTTGGGCAAGAGCACGGCGGCTCCATGCGACTCGCTGGGGTCAGGACCCTCGTAGCGGTGTCCGGGATGGATCCGCTCGAGTGCCTCCAGGTACTCGGCACGCTCGTCGGGCGTGAGCCGGCCGAGCAACAGTGCCACGAATGCATCGAGGCGAGCGCGGAGGGTCTGGCCGCCGGTGTCTTGGCCGAGCACGCGCTCCAGTTCACCGGCCCGATCGTCGGCGGTGAGCTCGACGAAGCGGCCGAGGAAGCTCTCCGTGCGCACGAAGCGCCGCACGATGTCGACGATACGCTCGCGCTCAGCAGCGCCGGGATCCGGGTGAGCGGAGATCAAGTGCGCGACTGCATTTCGCAGCACGCGCTCGAGAGGCCGGTCGTCCTCGAACCCATCGTTCCAGGCCCGGGCTATGCGGCGGAGCTCCTCCTCCGGAGTCTGCAGTCGCTCCGAAGCCGCAGCCCACAGGCGCGCGTCCAGGCGGCGTGAGATGTGCTTCACTAGGGCGCGCCCGGTGATCCGGTAGTGGCAGAACACCACGGACTTCTCGCCTCGCGCCCAGAGGTCGCAGACCCGCTCGGCCACGGCCGCCACCTTCGGGTGCTCCGCAAATGCCTCGTCGCCGGGCAGCGAGTCTCGAAGCCGATCGAGATAGCGCTCGAGGCGAGGATCGCGGGGGACCACGCCGCCGGAAGGCTCGTCTTGGTCTGCATCTGGTGTCGCGCGGGTTTCGAGGAACGCCTCGTAGCTGGAGGCCAACCCCTCGGCGAAGGTGGCACGGTAGTGTACGGCTCGATCATGCTCAGCTCGGGCGATCTGGCCGACGATCGCCTGTGCGCGCGCTGCGAGAAGGAACGGAAGCAGCGCCGCGTCGCCGATCGGCAGGCCCTGGTTCGAGTCCGGACGGCCGGTGATCACGCCAGTGCCCGCGAGGCGAACCCGTCGCGACTGCCCCGATGGCAGGAGGCGAGAGCGCAGGTGGCGGATGACCCAGGGTTGCAACAACGTCCCGGCGGCCGCGAGCGCGACCCGCGCTCGCTCGAAACTGCGCAACACCTGCTGGACGCGCTCGGGCTGATCGGCCGGCCGAGCCCGCGACGTCTCCCACCACTGGCCGACGTCTAGGGGCTCTTCGTCCCCATCCCCGACCACGTCGCTCGGGCGCAGCTTGCCCCAGTTTGCGTCGAGGTCGGTGGCGGCGAGCTGGGCCTCGTCGAGCGCCTGGCGCAGCGCGCTCCGCTGCGCCGTGAACACCTCGGCGGCGCGCTCGCCGGGCATCGTCTTCCACGCGATGCCATGGAACCGCTCGATCACCTCGAGTAGCTCGTGGTGGCCGAGTTGAAACGGAGTGGCCGTCAGAAACAGCATGCGCTCGAAGCGCCCTTTTAGCGCTCCGGCCAGCATGCCGGCATCCTCCTTCGCCTCCTCGGTCGTGAACAGCGAGGCCAGTTTGGTGCCAGGGTTCTTGACGTGGTGGGCCTCGTCCAGGATCAGGAGCGGTGAGCGGAATTTCGCCTCGATCAGCGCCGCCCGCCATGCGTCCTGGAAGACCTCGTTGAGTGACTGGCGAACGTCCTTCAATCGGTGCTCGATCGACACAGATCTACGCAGAGGCACCTCCAGCAAGCGCTGGCGGATCGCGCTCAGGTCGATCTCGCTGCGTTCCAGTGCACGGCTCAAGGCTTCGGGCACCGGGTCGTCGCCTGGGTCGTCGCCGAACTCCGTCAGAATCGCGCGCCAACTCTCGAAGCCGCTCTTCAGTAGCCTCCGGAACATCTCCTTGTCCGAGTGGGCGCTCTTGACCCGCAGAATGTCGGGCGCGAACCGGATAAGCGCATCGCGCCTCTCGCCCAGCTTGGCGTGGTGGAGGGCGAACTTCAGGATCGCCAGCTTTACCCAGGGGTCCTGAAGGTTCCGGTGAAAGGCTCCGTGGGTGAGGAAGATCATCCGGGCCTGGCGCCCCCGCGGATCGTCGAGGAGCCGGAACAGCTCGAGCGCGTTGCCGGCAGACTCCACCCGGAGCGCGCGGTCCTCCGGGCGCTTGATACACCGCGACTGGAAGACGCCCCAGTCGCGGAGCCACTTGTCCCGCACACTGGGTGGGACCATCACCACCACGGGACGAGCCCCTCGGTCGGCCCAGATCGCCGACACCGCGACTGTCAGCGCGACAAACGTCTTCCCCATGCCGACCTCGTCGGCCAGCACCAAACCCGGCTGGCCAGCCAGGCGACGCAGGATCTCCCGTGCTGTACCAGTCTGCCGTGCGGCGTCGGCGGGCGAGATGCGACCTGACACCAGCAGGTCCAGCCGCTCGTCGCCGAATGGCGCCGGCCAGGTCACGACGACCCCTCCGCGAAGGTGCGTGCCACGTAGACCGCCAGGTTCGGCGGCGCAGGGTGAGCCGTCGCCATCGCCTGCAACTCGGCGAGCACCTCGGCCACGGCCGCCTGCATCTCGTCGAGCGATAACTCCCCGTGTGGTTGCAAGCGCAGACCGCGCAGGCTGAGTGCCAGCTCGGCGAGCTGGAAGGCCGCACTTGTGGGTTCTTCCTCGACCATGCGACGGGCCAGCACCAAGGGCCCGAGCGGGCCGCGCAGGCGCCAGGCCAGCGCGTCACGCGTGTACATCGGTCGCTCGAGACGTGCTCGCAGCTCCTCGAATGCCGCAGCCATACGCCGCATGCGCTTGAGCAGGAAGTGTCGGGTGTCCACCTTGCGGTGGGGATCCACCTCGAGCGCCGCCCCTGCGCCTCTTTCCTCCCGCCGCTTCAGGATCCGCCCCACTGCGTCGTGCACCGGCCGCGCCGACATCAAGACCTCCACCAGTTCGTCGAGCGTGAGCGCCCGCAGTTCCTCGGGCGGAGGCAGCATGTTCGTGTCGGCGACGTTGACCGGCCAGATCGCACTCAGCTCACCGGATGAGCCGGTCCAGCGGACCACGAGATGGCTCGGCGGGCGCAGCTCGTGCCACGGGCTCGACACGCGCCGGGGGTACGTCGCCTCGCCCTCCGGCAGCGCGATCGGGCCGTGCTCGCTCGCGATCGAGACATCGGGCGGGGGTGGCGACAGCAACTCGAGCTCCAGCTCGCCCAAGCCGTCGCGAATCCGGTACAAGGCGCTTCCGAACTGCGCGGGCAGGGGCGCGTGACCCTCGGGATCGGCGCTGACCTGGCCGGCGGCAACGAACTGGACCTCCTCCTCATCGAGATCCAGCTCATCGTAGTCGGGGTACGCCTGCGCGCACACCTTGCCGAAGTCATCGCGGCTCTCCGGCAGGACATAGACGACATTGGCCTCGATGTTCACCGGCCCGTGCTCGCGCTGCCCCGTTCCAGCACGCGTGAAGTTGCTCGAGCCCACGCAGAACAAGGCCCGGTCCTCGCGCTGCAACCACAGACTCTTGGCGTGCAGCGAGCGGTGACCGTCGGAGGACTCCGAGCGGACCAGATAGAATCGGCGCTCGACGCGCTCGCGACCTGCAGGACGCAGGCACGCGGGCAGATCGAGTTGCACCGTATCGTCAGGCAACCGCACGCCCGAGGTGATGAGATGGACGGTTCGCTCACCGCGCTGTTTCAGCAAGGTCTCGAGGCCGGCCAGGGTGACCAAGGCGCCGTCGCCCTCGTCGAAGAACGGGCTGACAACCCACGCGTCCTCGGCCGGCCCCCAGCTCCACTGATTCGCGAGCTGGGTGAACAGTGGCTGGCGTCCAGGTCCGATGACGACGAGCGCGGCCGAGGGCTCGCCACGCAGGTGCGCCGGCGATTTCCACGACGAGGTCAGCTCGGTCACCCCACGAAGGAAACGGTCGAGGGCCACTTGCGGTCCTTCGCCCTGTCCATGCCCCGGAGCACGGGAACGGATGTCATCGAGGAGTGCGATCACGTCGGTCAGGATGCTCCGGGGGCTCTCGCCCTCGGGCGTGAAGTCGAATATCGCGGCGTTCTCCAGGTTGGATCGATAGGCCGGAACACTCAGGTTCGCGGAGGCGACGATCACGCGAACTCGGTGCTGCCAGGCGAGCAGCGTCACCTTCGCGTGGAGGCATCCGCCCTGCTCGACGCGGACCGGCAGGAGGTTCCAGCGCAAGCTTCGCTTGGCGGACACGTGGGCTTGATCGACCAGCACGCCGGCGAACACCTGCGACAGTCGCTCCTCTCGCTCGATTAGGTAGCTGCGGGCATCCTCGGCCGGATCGCTCTCCATCCCGACGAAACGAGCGAGGCAGTGTTCCTCGAAATGCGCGGCGTCGAAGGTGTACGTCGTCGCGATGCAGCCGATGGGGTCACCGTACTCCGGCCGGCGTTGCCAGCGTTCGAGCAGGCGCTCGCCGGCGCGGTCCTCGGCAGAGCGTTTACCACGTCTCACGAGTACACCCCCAGATCGGTGAGAAACCGGCCGACGGTCCTGGTCCGGTAGTCGTGCACGTAGGGCGGCGGTAGCTCGCCCAGCTCGGCAACTCGATAGGCGGGGCGGACGAGCACCGTGCCGGTGCGCCCCGGTTCGAGCCACGGCCGCTTGCCGTCAGGAGGCTTGTCTCGCTGCGCCTGCTCGTGGTGTGACACCACCGCGCTGAACAGGTCACCGGGGCTGGTTACATCATCGAAGGCGTCGAGAACCACGCGCACGTCAGGCTCGAGGTCGAGCAGCGCTGGGTCATCGCGCACTCGCCGGCAGCCTGCCACCGTTTCCGTGACCAGCTTGGCCGTACGCGTGTCGGCCGCGAACTCACCGGCACCGATCTGCCCACGAGTCGTCGACAGGTAGCGTACAAGGGTCAGCGCGTCGCTGATCGGCCGGCAGAGCGCTTCGTACGCGTCGATCGCGCGCAGCAATCTGGCCAGCTCGGCGCTGGTCCGGTCGGCAAGTCCACGCAGGTAGCTCGCCTCGTCCTGTCGCTCGATCACACCAGGCTGCATGACCAGGTCGTCGACCAGCTCTCTCGATAGATCCTGGGTGCCACGCAGCCGCTCGAGCAGCACCACCCGCTCGCGCTTCCGGGTCCGCGTCGGGGTCAGGTGTTGCGCTACGCGTTGCCAGAATCCGGCCGGCCGTGCGACCGTGTGCCCGCGTTCGAGCCCCCGTTCGATCGCGTCGCGCAGCTCGCGCACCAGCGCGGCACCTTCGCCGTTGCCCTCGATCAGGCCGGGCAACGCTTCATCCTTCTCGAACGCGCGCAAGAGTTGCCAGCCGCCGTCGTCGAGGCGCACGTCGTCGTCGACGATCGTGGCCTGGGTTGCCAGTCGGCGGAAGATGCCAGTGAATCCAAAGACCTTGGGCGTCTTCAGGTACGTCGCGTTGCTGACGTGTCGCTGCGCCTCCAGGCATGTCCGGACCTTGCGCAATCCGGCGATGGCCTGCTGATCGACGTTTTCCCCCGCTCTTGCCAGCGCCTCGATTACAAACCACTCGAACACCAGCCACGGCGGGGTCACGCCGTCGGACGCCACCGTATCCACATCGTACTCCGCGCAGACCCGCGCGCCGACGCACATCACCGACACGAACCTGATCCGGCTCATGCGGACGGTCACCGCCGGGAGCATGCGATCGGCCAAGCGTTCATACGTCCGCTGCAGCGACAGCGGATCGACACTGCCCTCCTGCTCGAGGAGTGGATCTGGAAGACTGATCACAGGTGGCCTCAGCATCCCGTGTTCCCCCCGCGTGTCCCCGCACGCAGGCGTTCAGCTTACTCGACCGCGGGCGTCTCCTCGGAGAAGATCGGCGAGAGATCCCTCCACTCCCGAAGCTCGCAACGAGGATCACACTGCTCGGGTGATCTGGCGTGCGACCGGGGTGCTTCCCATCGAGCGCGCCAGGAGGGCGAAAGCGGAACGCCTGGACCTGTGGCCAGGTGGATCTCGGGTGTCAACCAAACCGGGTTCAAACGAGCGACGAACACGTCGTCCATGTTCCCACCGGCGTTGCTCGCGTTGCCGACACCGACATCGCTCGAGTTGCTGTCGAATCCCCGGCGGACCATGCGTGTGCATCGTCGGCGCTGGAGAACGCTGTTGATCAGATCGCACCGCCGATTCTGACAGACCTCTGTCGGAAACGACCGACGTGTCGGCGTGGCCGAGCGCGAGCCCCTGTTTCCGTCTCGATCGCCTGCCGTGCTGCATCGATAGGAACCTCGTCCGGGTTCTCGGCGCCATTGCCCGCGCCCTCGTACTCGCCCTTGCGGAAGACGTCGAGTCGCAGCGCGTCGAGCGCGCGCTGCACGTCCTCCTGGTAGTCGACCACGTAGCGGTACGGTTCGGCGCCCATCGGTTCACCAGGGTAAGAGGTCGAGCCATCGCAGCCGGTGATCGACCTCGTCGGGATCGTCGGCTGGGTTCTGGATCGTGTACGGCCACAGCCACCGACGCAGCGCGCGGGTGCCGAGCAGGAACTGTGGGTCGTGCGGAGGTGAGGGACCACGCGCTGAGCCACGGCGCGCCCGATGTCGACCAGATCGTCGCGCTTTACCCATCACGCGGCGAGATGGCGCGCCTGTTCCAGCACGACCAGAACATGTTCGTCTACGCTCGCCGTGCCGCCGGCGCGCCGGACGCGGACGTCGAGCCGATCACCTCCATCTCCGTCGAATCACGAGACGACGCTCGACGTGCGCAGGGCCGCAGCGACCCTCGGGCTCGAACCCGAGGCGTTCCGCTGGGCGCTCGAGGTGTCGGTCGCCCAGGTCCCGGCACCGTTGCGGGCGCTGCGCCGGCCCGACGGCGTCATCTCCCGTGAGACCTGGAACCAGGCCTTCGCTGACCTGGTGTGCGCCATCGGGCTCGGGGCGCCGTGCGATCCGCAGGACGGTGGCGACTGCTCCTGCCGGCTGTAGACGGCGGCCGCTGTCGGCATAGAGCTCGGCGCCAACGCCCCGCATGGCGGCCCCGGCTCGCGCCACCTGCCCGGCGCCCAGCCGGTCGACGAGGTCGCGGCTGCTCGCCGATGCGATCGAGACGCCCCTCGGCGAGGTCTACACCCGCCCGGACTTCCAGCAGGAGGTCGTCGCGTACTACGCCGAGCACCGCTAGCGACCTCAGCGGGCCGCGTCGGTGCGCGGCGGCGGACGGATCGGCGCGGTGAGGCACGCCGCGCCGGGGCCACAGCTCTTGGCGAGCTGGCTCGTCTCGTGATCCCGGGCGATCGCCTGGAGTCGGCCGGTCGTGGCCTCGAGGGCCGCGGCCCACCGGGCGCGGTCGGCCTCGAGCTGTTGCTTCTCCATGTACTCGCGCACAAGCGGCATCACGGAATCCCCATTCACCAACTCCACGACCTTCTTGAGGTCGATCTCGAACTCGAGCCCGACGCCGAACTTGCCTTCGCCGGAGATCTTCCAGTCCTTGATCTGGCTCCTGAAGCCGGCCATCAGCCCGAAGCTCGCGCCGACCGTGACCGGGCCAGCGCCGGCTTGGAACTTGGTCTCGTAGGCGACGAGGTCGACCTCGACGCCGTCGAGCCCGAGCCTGCCCGACACCTGCCCGAGCGTCGCTTCGACCCCGACCTCGACGTAGTCCTGGAAGGGCTTGCCGGAGATGGCGACCTTCGCCGCGGTCAGCTCGGCCTGGACCCCCAGGCCCGAGGTCTTCAGCTCGAACCCCACGACCTGGACGGTGACCGGCCCGCGCTGCTCGTTGGCCAGGTAGCCGTCGACGATCTTGACGTCGAAGGTCTTGTCGACCTTCTCGGGCTCGAGCCCGCTCGGATCGACGAGGCTCAGCGGGTTGTTGCGCGCATAGGTGTAGAGGTTGCCGTCGACCGGGCTGGCCGCGACCTTGTCGATGGCCTCGAGGAACCGGGGATCGGGGGTCCAGAACTGGCCGAGGTACGGGTCGTAGTCGCGGACGCCGAAGCGCACGACGCCGAGATCGGGGTCGTAGCCGCGCGCCGCGAAGTCGAGGGCGCGCGCGAGGGCCGGGCGCGTGGCGCGGGTGCCGAAGGGGGTGGGGAGGAGCGGCGTGGCGT
>Ga0247822_10000357_pt1 | contig 23871 bp, 17 predicted proteins | sample 13C_Cellulose_Da_FD_192423 | JGI IMG/M metagenome (GOLD analysis project Ga0247822, IMG submission 192423) | Soil microbial communities from agricultural site in Penn Yan, New York, United States - 13C_Cellulose_Day30 | ecosystem: Environmental > Terrestrial > Soil > Agricultural land | place...
GCTGTTCGTCATGCTCGTGCAGCGCTGGGAAGAGAGCGCCGGGGCCAGCGGCTCCGCCTACCTCACGACATTCGCGGAGCTCGCGACCGCGCTGATCGACGAGGACTACGGCACGGCGCTCGGACGTTCGGTTCGGCTCGCCGAGCAGTTCAGCACGGACGCGAAGGTGAAAGGTCCCGTGGCGAAGCTGGCGACGTTGATCGGGTCCGTCGCGACCTACGCGACGGTGTACCGCGCGACCAAGGACGACGACACGAACGCCGCGCGCGCCGCGCGCAAGGAGGCGCTGTCGTCGATCATCGACAGCGCCACGGATCGCACGGGGCGAGAGGGGGAGTGGATCACGTCGCTCGGCAGCAACGTCGGGCTATCGGCGACCTTCGTGAGTCGCGATGCACCGCTCGACGATGGGAAGTTCGATCCCGCGCTGCGCGTGCCGTTCGGCGTCTCGGTGGAGTGGTTGCCGACGCAGACGAACCCGGAGATCGGGTTCCGGTTTGGTCTCCAGATCGCCGATCTCGGGCAGTTCGTGCGCGAGGGCAGCGACGACAAGCTCGATGACGACATCGCCTGGTCCGACTTCATCTCGCCGGGCGTCGAGGTCGGCGCGCTCCTGGGCTTCCTGCACCCGGCGCTCAACGTCAGCGTTCACGCCGCGTACGCACCGTCGATCAAGTTCGCCGATGGCGACGCAAAGGACGGAGCCTGGCGCTATGGCATCAGCGTCGGCTACTACGTCCCGTTCTTCGATCTGAACTGAACCGCTACTTCTTGTTCTGCTTCACCAGGTCTTCGGGCGACAGGCGGCCGCCCGCGGGCGCGCCACCACCGGCGGCCGCACCGTCCGGTGCCGGCTCGACCATGGGCGACTCCCAGTTCTGGGTGATGTTCTTCATCTTCTTGTAGACGAGGAGACCGTCCGAGTTGCGCTCGCTGTGCGGCGAGGCGACCGCGAACTTGCCGGTGATCTCGACCTGGTCGCCGACCTTGTACGGCGGGCACACGTTCTTCGCCGGATCCTTCTCGCCGGGCTCGCAGCGGTCCGGGTACATCTGGAGGTTCCGGTCCGGCTTCTTGATGCGCTCGATCTCGAGCTTGTTGTAGGGGCGCGGGACGTCCACGATCCAAAGGCTCTTCTCGGGCGGCGTGTCCGCCGAATCACCGATGTAGAACTTCGCGCGCTGGCAGCGCGTGGGGTCCTCGTCGATCAGCTTCTGGACGGCCTTGTCGTCCATGCCGGGCTGGCGCACCGCGGTCGGGCAGTCGTAGGCCCAGGTGACCACGCCCTTGACCGTGACGTCGGTTTCGAGGAGCTTCTTGCCCTTGACGCGCAGCTCCTTCACCGAGTGTCCACCTTCGGTGGTGGGCAGCGCGAAGTCCGGGACCGCGGGCAGGTTGAGCTTGACGTCCGCCTGGCGGACCTCCGCTTTGGGACCCGACAGCTTGTCCTTCTCGCAACCCGTGGTGAGCACGAGGGCCCCTGGGAGAAGGCAAACGGCGAGCATGGTGCGCATCCCGGACGTGTGCGGCATGCTGCGGTCATAACATGGTGCCGAGGACCGCTCAAGTCGCTGTCCTTGCGGGGGTCTTGGCCACTGCATGCGATTCACCCGCACGCGTGAAGCCGTGGCGTCATGCCCCAGATCCGACCGCGGAGGCCGCCAACGCACCCAGCTCGGCCGCGCTGCGCGACGTGGGGGTCGACGCCGAGGTGCGCGCGGCCCGCGGCCACACCCTCCGCATCCACATGGACGCCGACCCCGGACGCTTGAACCCGCTCGTCGCGCCGACCGTGTGGGGGCGCCGGATCACCAGCGGCGCCGTGTTCGAGACGCTGATCCAGTACGTGCCGCCCGAGGGCAACGAGCCCGCGCACTACGCCCCACGCCTCGCGAAGGCGTGGAAGGTGATGCCGACGCAGACCGAGATCCGCATCTACCTCGAGCAGGACGTCACGTTCCACGACGGCCGGCAGCTCACGAGCTCCGACGTGCAGTTCACGCTCGACGCGATCCGCGATCCGCGGCGACGCGTCGATCACCTGCGGGCCATGCTCGACGACGTGTTCGCGGTCGAGCTGATCACGACGTGGGAGGTGCGCCTCGTGCTCAAGCGTCCGAGCGCGTACGTGCTGCGCGCGCTCGCCGAGATCCCGATCATGCCGATGCACGTCTACGACGGCAGCCTGCTCGCCGGCGGTGCGCTCGTCGGGTCGGGGCCGTGGAAGCTCGTCTCGCACAAGAACGGCGTCGTCCACCTCACGCGGTATCCCAAGTACTGGGGCGCGAAGCCCGCGATCGCGGACGTCGAGTACGTCTATCAGCCCGATGCGGCGATCGCGCTCAAGGACGCCAAGCGCGGTGACTTCGACATCATCCCGGCGCTCATCCCGGCGCACTGGCCCGAGCAAGCGAACGCACCCGGCATCGCCGCGTCGTTCCGCGCGCTCGAGCTCGCGCCACCGAAATGGCGGTACCTCGCCTTCAACGCGACGCACGCACCACTCGACGATGCGCGCGTGCGACACGCGCTCGCGCTGCTCGTCGATCGCCGCAGCATCTCGAAGCGGGTGTTCGACGGCCTCGCGCGCCCGGTGCTGTGGCCGATCTGGCCGGGCGGGTTCGTCAGCGGGCCCGAGGCCGCGGTGCCTGACTTCGATCCCGGTGCGGCGGCCAAGCTGCTCGACGCCGCGGGCTGGGCCGACACCGACAAGGACGGCATCCGCGATCAAGCGGGCAAGCAGCTGCGGTTGACGATGCTCGGCACGGAGAAGCCCGAGTCGCGCGATGCCTCCGCGCCCCCGCCGAAGATCGTGCGCGACTACTTCATCGAGGCCGCGCGCCGCATCGGCGTCGTGATCGAGCTCAAGACCGGCGGCGAGTCGTGGCTCGAGAAGAAGGTGGGCGAGGGCGCGTATGGCCTCGTGGAGCTCGGCGGCTCGGGCATGGTCGACATGGACATCACCGCGCTGGTCGGCGGCAAGGATCCGCGGCGCGCGCCGTCGCCGCGTGTCGATCGCGCGCTCGACGCCCTCGCCGCGGCCTGGGATCCGGCCGAGCGCTCGAAGGCGTCGAGCGAGCTGGCCGCAGCGCTCGCCGAGAGCTGGCCGCTCGCCGGCATCGTCGCCGATGCGCCGAAGGGCCTGATCCACAAGCGCGTGCAGGGCGTGAAGGTGTGGGACGGCTGGATCGACCTGCGCGGCCTCACTCTGCAGTAGCCTCACCGAGCCCTCGCGGTGCGGCGCTCCGAGCGATCCCGATGCAGCCGTCTCCCACTCCGCCTTCGCCGGTCCCGCCTGCGCCGCCCGCGCGGTAACGTACCGGGGTGGCGACCCCGGCGACGATCGAGACGGCGAGCGTGCGCGGCGCGCTGGAGCCGGTGCTGCGCGCGCTGCCCGAGCGACTGCGCGTGGCGGGGCAGGGCGGTGCGGCGTGCCGCGCGATCGCGGAGGTCTACGATCGGGCGATCGCCGAGCGCTTCCTCGCGGCGGCCGAGGGGGCGCCGCTCGCGCTGGTCGCCACCGGCGGCTGGGCGCGTCGCGAGCTCGCACCGCTCTCCGATATCGACTTCATCATCCTGCACGATCATGACGAGGCGACCGCGAAGCGCGTGTCGGATCGGCTGCTGTACCCGCTGTGGGACGAGAAGCTCGCCATCGGTCACTCGGTGCGCGAGCCGCGCGCGGCCGCCCGCCTCGCCAAGGATGACCTCGCGACCGCCACCGCGCTGCTCGATGCGCGGCACATCGCCGGTGACGCGACCCTGACGACGGAGCTCGTGCGCGCGACGCTCGGCGCGCTCGCGCCCGGCGGCAACCCGAACGACTTGATCGCCGCGCTCGCCGCCGAGAAGAGGGCGCGCCACGATCGGTTCGGCGCCTCGCTGTACCTGCTCGAGCCCAACCTCAAGCAGGGCATCGGCGCGCTGCGCGACCTCGCGACCGCGCTGTGGTGCGCCGTGATCCGGTGGCATCCACCGCGTCCCGGCGAGGAGCCCGAGGACGCGGAGCGGCGGATCGCCGCGCTGGTCACGATGGGGCACCTGAACCGCCGCCAGGCGCAGGTGCTCTCCGGTGCGCGCGACTTCCTGCTGCGGCTGCGCGCGCTCGTGCAGCTCACGGCGAAACGCCGCAACGATCAGCTGACGTTCGAGATCCAGGAGGCGATCGCGCCGTCGCTGTACCCGGGCGCGCGCGCGCACGAGGGGGACGTGCGCTCGGCGGTCGCGCCTGCCGTCGAGGCGCTGATGCGGGACTACTACCTGCACGCACGCGGCGTGGTGCAAGTCGCGGATCGCCTGCTCGAGTCGGCGCGCGTGCCGGCGCGGCGGCGCCCGCGCATCGCGCAGGTCGATGCCGCGTTCATCACGTTCAACGGCGAGCTCGCGATCAAGGACCCGCGGCTGTTCGTCGACCGTCCGAGCGAGATGGTACGCATGTTCCGCGTCGCGGTCGCCGAGAAGCTGCCCGTCTACGGCCACACACGCGAGCTCGCGGCCGAGACCGTCGCGCGCGATCCGGCGCCGCTCGCGCACGATCCGGCGGCAGCGCGCCTGTTGCTCGAGGCGCTCGTCGACCTCCGCGATGCGGCGCTGCCGTCGGCGCTCGAGGTGATGAATCAGCTCGGCATCCTCTCGGCGATGATGCCGGCGTGGGCGCCGTGCACCGCGCGCGTGCAGCACGACCTGTACCACGTGTACACCGTCGACCAGCACCAGCTGTACGCGCTCGCGATGCAGAAGCGCCTCGCCCGCGGCGAGCTCGCGGCCGAGCATCCGACGGCGACCGAGCTGTGGCGTGAGGTCACGCGGCCTGCGCCGCTGCTGCTCGGCACGTTGCTGCACGACGTCGGCAAGCCGCTCGGCAAGGGGCACGCGGAGAAAGGCGCCGTGGTCGCCGGTGTGATCGCGCGCAACCTCGGCATGTCCGAGGACGACGCGGAGCTCGCCGAGTTCCTCGTGCGCCAGCACCTGACGATGTCGCACCTCTCGCAGCGTCGCGACCTCTCCGACCCCGAGGTCATCGCGCGGTTCGCCGAGCGCGTCGGCAGCGAGGAGCGGCTCGTGCAGCTGTATCTGCTCACGCTGTGCGACACGGCGATGACCGCGCCCGACAACCTCACGGCGTGGAAGGACGGCCTGCTGCGCGATCTGATGCTGCGTACGCGGGACCACTTTCGCGGCGGCGCGGGACCGAGCGCGGGTGATCCGCGCGCGCAACGCGAGAAGGTCATCCAGCTCGCCTCCGACGACGAACGCTCGCGCGCCGAGGTGCAGCCGATCGTCGACGGCTTCGATCCGCGGCTGTTCACGCAGCTGACGCCGCGCCAGGCCGCGCGCCACGTGCGCCTGGTGATGGCCGCGCGCGAGGCCCGGCCGCACGTCGCGCTCGAGGTCCACAGCTTCCCGCTCAAGGGGCACTCCGAGCTCGCGATCGTCGCCGCCGATGCCCCGGGCGTGCTCGCCGCGATCGCGGGCGTGATGGCCGCCGCGCGCCTCGACGTGCTCGGCGCCGTGCTCGGCCATGTCGACGTGGAGGACCGGCGCCTCGTCACCGACGTGTTCTACGTGCGCGACCTCAAGGGCGAGGCGATCGCCGAGGAGGATCCGCGGTGGGCCAGGCTGCGCGACGATCTGCGCGAGCTGCTCGACGGCGCACCGGATCCGGATGCGGTCGCGCAGCTGATCGCGCGGCGGCGGCCGAAATCGACGATGCCCAGGCGCGTCACGCCGGGCGTGGTCACCGAGATTCGCATCCACGACGACTCGACGCAGGCGACGATCGTCGAGGTGTTCACGCGCGACCGCATGGGCGTCCTCTACGCGATCACGCAGACGCTCGCCGACCTCGGGCTCGACATCTCGCTCGCGAAGATCTCGACCGAAGGCGAGAAGGTCGCCGACGTGTTCTACGTGACGCGCGGCGGCCACCGGATCACCGACGACACCGAGCGCGCGGTGATCCTCCAGCGCCTGCGCATCGCGGTCGACGCCCCAAACCTGAGCGGCTCGTGAGCGCGCTCGACCTGCCGCCCGGCCTCGGGCTCGCGGGCACGCCGCTCGCGACGTTCGCCGCGCCCGCACGCGCGCGCCGGCTCGCGCTCGGCGGCGTGGTCGCGGTCGCCGGCCTGCTCGCGGTGACGTGGTATCTCGTGTCGCGGCATCCGTATCGCTGGCATGCGAGCACGCAGGTCGTGCTGCCGTTCGCGTTCCTCTTGATCGCGCTGCTCGCGTACGCGGTGCGTCGCGCGAAGCTCGCGATCACGCGGGACGGGGTGCGCTGGGGCTGGCCGGCGCTCGCGTTCACGCAGCCGCGCGCACGCATCGTGACGGCGCACGTGTACGTCGATGGCATCGCGCTCGAGGCGCGGCGCGGTGCGCGCTGGTTCCTGGCCGCGCGCGACTGGGACCGGTTCGACGTGCTCGTGCGCCAGCTCCGCCGCGTCGAGCTCCCGACCGAGGAGCACGCGACCACGGCGCCGCTGCGCCAGCGCTTGCAGAGCTACGGCCGGTTCCTCGACGGGCTGGTCGTCGCCAGCGTCGTCGGCACGCTCGCCGTCGCCCTGTGGGCGGCCTGATGGTGGACAGATATATCGTGACACGATATATAGCGCAGCATCGTGCCTACGCGAGACCTGCGTGACGACGAATATCGAGCGCTCGCGGAGCTCCGCTTTCGCCTGCGCGAGTTCCTCGCGTTCTCCGAGGTGGCGGCGCGCACCGCCGCCCTCGAGCCACGTCAGCATCAGACGCTGCTCGCCCTGCGCGGTCTGCCGGTCGGGACGCGGCCGACGATCGGTGCGCTCGCGGAGCGCCTCGTGCTGCGGCACCACACGGTGGTCGAGCTCGTCGATCGCCTCGAGCGCGCGAAGCTCGTCCGGCGCGAGCGGTCGCGCGAGAACCAGCGCGAGGTGCTGGTCTCGATCACGCCCCGCGGGCGGGCGACCCTCGCGGCCCTCTCCCTCGCGCACCGCGAGGAGCTGCAGCGCACCGGCCCCGCGCTGGTGAAGGCGCTGCACGGCGTGCTCACCGGGGAGGCCGTATGAGCGGCGGGCACGCAGGGCGCAGTCCAGGCGGGCCATGGGACCAGCTCGGCGACTTCACCGCGACCAGGCGGCTGATCCCGATCGCGGCCATCGCCATCGTGATCGGCGTCCTCGCGGCGTTCGTCGCGCTCGCGCTGCTGCGCCTGATCGCGCTGTTCACCAACGTCTTCTTCTTCCAGACCTGGAGCTTCGACGAGGCGGCGCCCGCACATCATCACCTCGGGCCGCTCGTCATCGTGCTGCCGATCATCGGCGGGTTGTTGATCGGACTCATGGCGCGGTTCGGGTCCTCCAAGATCCGCGGGCACGGCATCCCCGAGGCGCTCGAGTCGATCATGCTGCGCGGCAGCCGCGTCGAGCCGAAGGTCGCGGTGCTCAAGCCGGTGTCGGCGGCGATCTCGATCGGGTCGGGCGGGCCGTTCGGCGCCGAGGGGCCGATCATCATGACCGGCGGTGCGTTCGGCTCGCTGATCGCGCAGGCGTTCCGGATGACCGCGGCCGAGCGCAAGACGCTGCTCGTCGCCGGCGCGGCCGGCGGCATGGCGGCCACGTTCGGCACGCCGATCGCCGCGACGCTGCTCGCCGTCGAGCTGTTGTTGTTCGAGCTGAAGCCGCGCAGCGTCATCCCGGTCGCCCTCGCGGCCGCGTCGGCCATGGCCGCGCGCTACTACCTGTTCCCGACGGAGGCGCTGTTCCCGGTACCGGCGCATGCGTCGGCGTTCGCCGTCGAGGCGTTGTTCGCGGCCGTCGCGTGCGGGCTCGGCGCCGGCGTGCTCTCGCTGCTGATGACGCGCAGCGTGTACCTGTTCGAGGATCTGTTCGAGCGGCTACCGATCCACTGGATGTGGTGGCCCGCGGTCGGCGGGCTGGTCATCGGCATCGGCGGCTTCATCGAGCCGCGCGCGCTCGGCGTCGGCTACGACTCGATCGGCGGGCTCCTCGCCGGGCACATGACCCTCCGCGCGATCGCGATGCTCGTCGTGGTGAAGTGGACGATCTGGTCGTTCTCGCTGGGCTCCGGCACCTCGGGCGGCGTGCTCGCGCCGCTGCTCATGATCGGTGCCGCGCTCGGTGCGCTGCTCGGTCACGTGCTGCCGTTCGAGGGCGAGGGCTTCTGGGCGCTCGTGACGATGGCCGCGATCCTCGGCGGCACGATGCGCGCCCCGCTCACCGGCACGCTGTTCGCCGTGGAGGTCACGCACGACTACGGTGCGATGCTGCCCATCGCGATCGCGAGCGTCGTCGCTTTCGGCTTCACGGTGCTCTCGCTGCGCCGCTCGATCCTGACGGAGAAGCTCGTGCGCCGCGGCTATCACATCTCTCGCGAGTACGCGATCGATCCGCTCGAGGTGCTGTTCGTGCGGGACGTCGTCACCGTGGGTGAGCCGCAGCAGCCACCGCCGCACGCGAACCCGCTCGCCGAGGACTGCCGCGTCGAGCTCGATGACACGCTGCGGATGGCGGCGCACCGCATGGCGCGGCTCGAGGTCACGATCCTCCCGGTCGTCGACCGCGATGGCTGGTTCCTCGGCGAGATCGCGCTCGGCGACGTGCTCAAGGCGCGGCTCCGCCACCTCGAGGAAGAGACCCGCCGCGAGCGCGTGTTGCCCGTGCACAAGCTGACCGGGTGGATCCCGTTGCCGCCGTTCATGCGCCCCGGCTCGCGTTGATGGCCCGCGTCTTCGGGCGGCCGCGCCGCGCCGAGCCCACCCACTTGAGGTAGTGTGTGAAATTAACGTGAGTCTCCGCGGTCTGATCCTGAGTGTCCCCCTGCTCGTTGGCCTCGGTTGCGGCGCGCACAAGCCTCCTACCTCCGACCGTGGCCCGCAGGTCGCGGTCGCACGCGAGTCCGGCGACGCGCTTCGCCAGCAGCGGATCGCCGCGCACACCACGTATGCGGTGAACGCGACCTCGCTCGCCCCCGGCGTCGATACCGCAGTCGTCGAGCGCATGGTGCGGCAACGGCTCGGACAGGCCGCGTCGCTGGCGCTGCGCGACGTCCTCGATCACACGCGCAATGCGACCGATTCGCGCGCGCTGCAAGACGTGATGCTCGCGATCCAGGGCCTGGTGGTCGAGATCAGCGATGCGGAGACGCGGTCGCAGAACCTGATCGCGGCGCTGCTCCGCACGGGGGTCGCGACGCTGGTCGTCGAGTGGATCCAGGACCAACACCTCGACACCCTCGGGTGTGCGGCCGAGCAGCTGCCGAACGCCGTGTACGAGGCGCTCGCGCAATCGACGTACCTGCGGCCGCTGGGCTTCACGGCCGCGCGCGGGTCTGTCTCGAGCTCGTGCGGTGCATTCGCCGGCCGCATGGCCCTGGCGGTCGATACGATCGCGGTGATCGGCACCGACCTCGCCGTGATCGAGGACGCGTATCACAGCGCGGTCGCCGCCGGACTCGCGTGCAACACCGATAGCGTGCGCGGGGTCATCCCGATCGACCTGCGCCTCGCATTCAAGCGTGCGGCGGCGACGGGCCCGGCGCGCGAGATCGCGGCGCTGCGCGAGCTACGGATCGCGTTCGCGCGTAGCCGGCAGACGCTCGCAGCCACCAATCCACCGGCGCTCGAGCCCTTCGAGGCGTGCTTCGCGTCGCTCGAGCAGTACACGCGCCAGCTCGAGAAGCTCGATCCCATCCTCGGGGATTGGTCCGCGATCGGGACCCTGCCGGTCTCCGCGCTCGAGCAGAACATCGCCACCGTGCAGAGCTGGCTGCCGGAGAAAGCCCGCAGCTCCGATGGACTGTCGCGGATTCGCTCGCTGCTCACCACGATGGTGCAGGGACGTCCGTTGCGGCGCGCGGACTTCTTGCCGCTGCTCGCCTCGATCTCCCAAGCGGCCCGTGAAGCGTGGGGCCAGTCGTTCGGCGGCCGGCTCGTGGGCGCGGTGCTCGATGCCGCCCCCCAGGCGTTCCGCGAGGACGCGGCGGTCGCGACCGGCGTGCGCATCGATGTGCCCCAGCTCGCCACGATGCTGACGACCCAGTTCTCGGAACATCAGCGCACCGGTGCGTACCTGCGTGCGACGATCGGCGTCGGCTACGCGGTGCTCGGAGGTGACGGCACCGAGACCACGGCGGCGTCGACCCTTCATGAAGAGATCGGTGTGGGCTACCGCTGGGGCGACTCGAAGCTGCTCGCAGGTCCGCACATCATGGCGTCCGGGCTCCTGTTCCGCGCCACTGCCCCCGATGGCCTCGACGACGCGGTGATCGTGGCGGGCGGCGTGAGTGCGAACCTGTATCGCGTGATCGATCTCTCCGCGAACGTCGGCCGCGCGTTGCGCAGCGGCGACGACGCCTGGATCGGCATGATCAGCCTGCAGCTGCCGCTCACCGATTACTTCGCGGCGCTGACCGCGGGCGGCACCACGAGCGAGAAGAAGTGATCCGGCGTGCGCTGGTCAGCTGCCTGATCGCCGCACCCGCGCTCGCGGACCCGCAACGCGTCCAGTCAGCGCTGAGCTGGCGAGGTGAAGGGGTCTCGGGCGGCACGGTGCACCTGGGCGGTGCTTGCGCCGGCTACTACCCGAGCGTGCCACAGCATCGCCTCGCGGTCGGCGAGGACGACGTCCAGCTCGAGATCGACTGGACCGATCACCTGCGGATCGCCACCCGCGGGCCGGACGACGTCCTGCACTGCGGCCGTGAAGCGACGACGCTCACGGGCCGAGGCATCCACTCGATCTACATCGGCAATGACGAGCCGAATGTCGGTTACGACTACCGCGCGAAGACCGTGGCCGCCGCGATCGCGGCCGCCTCGAGACCACACGTCGAGGAGCAGGTGCTCGCGGACGGCACCAAGCGGCGTGTGTACGTGATTCCAGCGATCGAGGTCGAGGACGAGCCCGAGCCCGCACGCGCTGCCCCGGTGACGGGCGGCCTGGCCGGCGTGGAGCTCGCCGGAGTGACCAACGACACTCCGATCTCACGTCTCGACACGGTCATCGCCGATTCCGGCGGCGGCAAGTACGCCACGAGCATCGGGAACGATCGTCTGTACGGGACCGTCGCTCGCGGCGTGCTCGCGGTTCCGCCGTGTGCCGGGACGTTTCCCGCGCGACCGCAGACGCGGATCGGCGTCGACAAGGACCTGCCCGGGATCGTGCTGCGCCTGTCGGCGTCCACGAAAGATGCGCGCTTCCTCGTCCGCGCGCCGAGCGGCGCCGTCACCTGCGCGTCGGGGAACGAGGTCCGGATCCCGGCCGTCCCCGCCGGCGTGTACGACGTGTTCGTCGCCGGGGAAGCCGGGGGCACCTACGCGCTCGGCGGCGAGTCGCTCGCGGTCGAGTCCGCGCGCAAACAACGCGAGGCCGAGCTCGCCGCGGCGGCCGAGGCGGAGAAGCGCGGGAGAACCAAGCGACGCCGCGGTGGGCTCGCAGCCGCCGGTACGAAGCCCGACGAGGGGCCGAGTGGCGTGATCGGCACCTGGACGCCCCTGATCCCCGTGCGGGACCTCGTGCAGCCGGCGCTGTACGGCGGGCGCGGCTTCGACGAGGTCGCGCGGACGAACCGCGCGCGTGCCCTGCGCGCGGTGCTGCGGCTCACCGTCGGCGATCGCTTCCACTGTACCGGCACGCTCGTCGACAACCACGGCCAGCTCGCGGTCCTCACCGCGGCCCACTGCCTGTATCAGCTCGATCGGGCGGGAACGCTCGGCGCCCGGCGCACCGTGATCCGCGCCGAGGAGCTGCCCCCACTCGATCTCGCCGCCGCGATCCTCCCGACGTCGTTCGCGGACTGCGCCAGCCGCGGTGTGCGTTACGTCGACTGCATCGGTGAGGGCGTCGCGGACGTCACGCTGATCCCGTTCGCCGCGCCGGTGGTGACCGAACGCCCGACGTTCCGCCTCTGCGACGCGCCGCCCACTGATCCCGAGCTCACCACGTTCGGGTACGGACTCGATCGCACCCACCACACCGGCAAGCTCGTCGCAGCGGGCTTCCGGATCGAGCGCACGCCACCGGCGGGGCCGTGGTTGGCGTCCGGGCTCGCCGACCATCGCATCCTGTGGGGCGACTCCGGTGGTCCCGTGATCTCCTCGGTCGACGACGAGGAGCTCGCCGCGCGTGCACCGAGCGCATGCTTCGTGACCGCCGGCGTCGTGTCGGGCGATCCGGCCGACCCAGCGGCGTCCGGGATCCGTGCGCTGTTCCAGCCCGCGTGGGGCCTCTCGGTGCCGAAGCGTTGAACCCGCAGCCCAGCGGCCTGTTCACCGGGGACTTCGCGTTGCAGACGGCGCTTGGGCGAGCATCTCCGCCCCCGTGAGGTCTCGGCGGCCGCCTGCCTCGGCGGCGCGGACGAGCTCGACGAGCTTCGCGTTAACCGGTGCCTCGCGGCCGAGCCGGCGCGCGAGCGCGACGACCTCGCCCTGGAGATAGTCGATCTCCGTCGGGCGCTTGGCCTCGAGGTCGTCCCACATCGACGAGCGAGCGTTCGGATCGATCGCGATCGTCCTGCGCGCGAGCACGGCGAACACGCGATCCGGCAGCTCGAGCAAGCGAGGCATCAGGCGTGGTGGCACGGGCGTGAGCCGCGCGAGCGGCTGGTTCGCCGCCGCGAGCACGTGGAGCGCCTCGCGCTGCGCCGCCGCGAGCACGCGCCGGTACGGGCGCTGCGCGAGCTCGGTCGCGAGCGGCTGCCCCGACAGCGCATTGATCGCGTTGTTGAGGTTCATCACCAGCTTCGCCCACTGCACGGCGAGCATGTCCGTGCGCAGCACGACCGGCAGGTCCGCGGCGCGGCACGCATCGACGAACGGCGCGGCGCCGGTGTCCTGCTCGATCATCAGCGTGCCGCTCGATCCGCGGTGGTAGTGCCCGGCGCGCTGGCGCACCACGTTCCACGGCACCATGCCCGCGAGCACGCGGCGGCCGGGCAGGGCCGCGCGCAGCACGTCCACGTTGCGCACGCCGTTCTGCAGGCTGATCACGATCGCGTTCTCGCGCACGACGCCCGCGAGCGTCGCCCCGGCCTCCGCCGTCTGCGCCGACTTCACGGTCACGAGCACGACGTCCGCGTTCGCCGCGGCCGACGGCTCGGTCGAGGTCGCCGGGTGCGAGACGCGGGCGGGGCCATCGAGCTCGGAGACGACGAGCCCCCAGTCCAGCTCGTCGAGCACGCGGGGCCTGCCGATGAGCGTCACGCTCGCGCCGCCGGCCGCGAGCTTGCCGCCGACCCAGCAGCCGATCGCTCCGGCACCGAACACGGCGAACATGGCGTCACGCTACCAGAAATGGGCGCCACGCCGATTCTGTGACGCTCATGCATCCAAACGCGCGCAGCGGACGAAGTGGCGTTCACATGCGAGGTACGCCTTGAAGATCCTGCTGGTCCAGCCTGCGCCCTTCGAGCCGGGCCGCATCGGCCTCGAGAACTCGTTGTGGCTCTCCGAGCCGGTCGCCTTGACCCAGCTCGCGGCCATGGTCCCGGACCATCAGGTCCGCATCCTCGACCTCCGGCTCGACCCGGATCTCGTGCTGAACGAGACCCTGCTCGAGTTCCGGCCGGACCTCGTCGGTGTCACGTCGATGACCACCGACGCGTACCAGGCGATGGCCGTGCTCACCGTCGCCAAGGGCACGCTCGGTGCGAACGTGTTCACGATCCTCGGCGGCCATCACCCGACGCTCGCGCCGCACGAGTTCGAGCACGAGCACGTCGACGCCGTGTGCATCGGCGAGGGCGAGGACACCTTCGCCGAGCTCGTCGCGCACCTCGACGGCGGCGGTGACCGCCACGCGCTCGATGCGATCGCCGGGCTGCGGTTCCGGGGGGCCGACGGTCGCTACCGCACCACGGCGAAGCGACCGCAGAATCGCGAGCTCGACACCTTCCCGCCGCCGGCGCGCCACTTGATCCCGCAGCGCTACCGCAGCGAGTACTTCTTCTTCATCGCCGGTCCGATGGCGTCGATGCAGACGTCGCGCGGCTGCAGCTTCGACTGCAACTTCTGCGCGATCTGGGAGTTCTACGAGCGCCGCACGCGCTACCTCAGCGCGAGCGCGATCTGCGATCGACTCGAAGCGATGCCCGAGCGGTTCGTGTTCTTTCTCGACGACAACTTCCTCACGAACCGCAAGCGGCTCGAGGCGCTGTGCGACGAGATCGAGCGCCGCAAGATCGACAAGTACTTCCTCACCCAGGGCCGCACCGACTTCATCGCCGACCACCCGGATCTGATGAAGCGCCTCCGCGACTGCGGGCTGATGATGGTGCTGTCGGGGTACGAGAGCAACGACGACGATGCGCTCGCGGCGCTGCGCAAGAAGACCACGTTCGACCGCAACGTGCGCGCGGCGCAGATCCTCGGCTCGCTCGGCATCATCTCGACCGGCATCTTCATGGTGCGCCCCGAGTTCGACGCGCACGACTTCGAGCGGCTGTGGGCCGTGATCAACGAGATGAAGATCATGATCCCGCTGCTCACGATCCTGACGCCGCTGCCCGGCACCCAGCTGTGGCAGCAGCGCCAGCACGCGCTGCTCACGCGCGACGTGCGGTTCTTCGACCTCCTGCACGCGGTGACCGAGACCAAGCTGCCGCGCGAGGAGTTCTACCGGCTGTTCGCGAGCCACAACAGCCGCGTCGACATCGACCGCATGTGGCAGCTCACCTACGACTTCATCCGCGCGCGGCCCACGCTGTTCCTGCGCGCGCTGCCCGGCATGCTGCGGTTCCGCCAGCGCCAGAACCGCTACCGGCCGATCCTCGAGGACCATCGCAGCCACCTGCGCGACGAGGTCGGCACGATCTCCGCGCAGCCCGCGCGCCGCCGCGTCGAGCTGCCGGTGCTCGGGAGGTCGGCATGATCGCGCTCGCCGCCAAGCAGTTCCTCCGCGACCTGCGCGCGGAGGTCGAGACCCACCCCGCGGTCAACCACCCGCTGCTCGCCCGGCTCGCGCACGTGCCGTTCACGCGCGAGGACTACAAGGTGTTCGGCTGCCAGCACTACCCGCTGGTCGGCCGCTTCACCTCGTACCTCGAGCGCCTCCTCGTCCGCGCGCCGGACGTCGAGGCGAAGTCGTGGATCGCGAAGGTCCTCGTCGACGAGTACGGCGAGGGCTCCGGCGGCAAGGACCACGCGCAGCTGTACCGCGAGTTCCTCGCGGCGACCGGCGTGATCGGCGAGGCGTTCCTCGACGTGCCGCTGCACCCGGCGGTGACCGGCTTCATCGCCGAGCACCTGCGCATCTGCGAGCACGAGCCGTTCCTGGTCGGCCTCGGCGCGCTCGGCCCCGGGCACGAGTGGAGCATCCCGCGCATGTTCCCGCCGATCGTCACCGGCCTGCGCCGCGCCGGCTTCACCGAGGAGGAGATCGTCTACTTCACGCTCCACATGGAGCAAGACATCGACCACGGCGCGTGGCTCGAGATCGCCCTCGAGCGGTTCGCGACCACCCGCCAGGCGCGCGAGGAGATCCGCCGCGGGGCGTTGCTCTCGCTCGCGGCGCGGCGTGACTTCTTCTCGGGCGTGCAGGAGCAGATCGTGCGCTGGCGCCAGCCCCACAACACGCACCTGCGCGCGCAGGCCCGCGGGGGCCGCGACGACCGCGTCCAGACGCTGCGTGACCTCGCAAGGCCCGCGTGATCCCCGACGGCCTCCATCACGTCGGCAACGCGACCCACCTCATTGTCCTCGACGGTGTGCGCGTGCTGACCGATCCGTGGCTGCGCGAGCCCGCCGACCGCGCGATCGTGCATCGCCTCCCTCCGGCCCCGCTGCCGACGGATCCGGACCTCGTGTTGATCACCCACGCGCACGAGGACCACTTCGATCCCTCTGCGCTCGCGCAGCTCGACCGCACGGCCACCGTGGTGTGCCCGATGGGCCGGATCCTCGACGAGGTCCACGGCCTCGGCTTCGCAGTTGCACGCGGCGTCGCGCCCGGCGACACGCTCGAGGCGCACGGCCTCGCGATCGACGTCGTGCGCGGCAAGCACAACATCCCCGAGGTCTGCTTCCGCATCGCGGCGGGCGATCGAGCCGTGTTCTTCGGCGGCGACTCGCGCAGGAGCAAGGACATCGACGCGCTCGCTCGGACGAAGCCGACGCCCGTGGTCGTGCTGCCCGGCGAGCGCTCGCGCCTGTTCGGCCGCCGCTACGTGATGTCGCCGCGCGAAGCGATCGCGCTCGCGCAGCGGTTCGGCGCCGAGCTCGCGATCCTCTCGCATCACGAGTCGAGCGTGATCCGGCGCCGGCTCGTGCGGATGCTGCTCCAGATCCAGCCGCCCATGCCCGAGGAGTTTCCGCCGTGGTTTCGCATCCCGGCGCCCGGTGACTTCATCGCGTTTCCGTGGACGGCGAGCGCCGCGCGGTCCGATCAGTGCACTTCCACGCTGGGCGGCGCCAGGTGCTCGCTCGCATCCCAGGTGCCACCCGCGTAGGGCAGCTCGAACCAGAACGTGCTGCCCTTGCCGACGATGGAGCGAACGCCGACCGCGCCGCCGTGGCCTTCGGCGAGCTTGCGCACCGTCGGGAGGCCGAGCCCCAGACCGGGTTGCGTGCTCGTCGGCAACGCGCGGAAGTAGGGCTCGAACAGCTTCGGCACGACCTCGTCCGCGATGCCGGGCCCCGTGTCGGCGACCTCGATCCGGACCGAGCCGCCGTCCTCCCGCACGCTGATCGAGATCCGGCGTGGTTGCCGCGCGCCCATGTACTTGGCGGCGTTGCGCACGAGGTTGCCGAGCAGGCTCGCGAGCACACCGCTGCTGCAGCCCACGAACACGGGCGGGATGGCCTGGAGCTCGAGCTCGATCTCCGATCGCTGCAGCTCGGGCCGCAGCCCGTCGGCGATGTCCTGGATCACCTCACGCACGTCCGCGCGTGCGCCCGGCTCCGGGTGTGCACCCGCGCGCGCGAACGCGAGCAAGCCGTCGATGAGCGCCGACGCGCGGGTGAGGCTGCGCTGCAGGCGCGCAACGGTGGTCTTGCCCGAGGTGGATCCAACCTCGTCCTCGAGCATCTCGGACGCCAGCGACGCGGCCGACAGCGGGCTGCGCAGGTCGTGTGCGACGCGCCCCGCGAACTGCTCCATCTCCTGCGCCTTGGACGCCTGGTCGCGCGCCTTGCTCTCCTGATCTCGCGCATACGCACCGACCGCGGCGAGTCGCCGCTTGTTCTGCCGGCGCAGCACGAGCAGGCCGACGGTGGCCACGATCGTCGAGAGCGCGACCAAGCCGTAGGTCAGCCGGATCACCGTGCTGCGCGTCCGCTGGAGCTCGAGCGCGAGCTCGCGACCATGTGATGCGTTGCGCTCGATCTGCTGCATCGCTCGATCGCCGAGGCGATTCGCGGCCAGGAGGAGATCCGTCTGGAACAGCGCACGCGCGGCGCCCGGGTCGCGCTCCACGATGTCGCGGGTGCGTTCGACCGCCGCCTCGAAGTCATGCAGCGCGCCTGCCACGTCGTGTGGCAGCTCCGCACCCTTCGCGAGGCCGCGCCGCACCTCGGACCGGAACCTCGCGAGCCGCGCACCGAGGATCGGCAGCTCTCGTCGGCGCTCGTCCGCGGTCCCGTGGACGAGGTCCGCGAGCGCGAGCTGCACCTCCAGCGTGGCATCGCGCAGCGACGCGATCTGCTCGATCTCGGGCATCGCATCGTGGGTCAGCGCGTGCGACAGGCTCGCGAGGTGAGACGACATGCGTTGCGCGATGATCGTCGCGACGAAGAAGCTGCCGACCAGGACCGCGAACACCACGATCAACAGCCGCGCCGATGCGCCAGTCCCCGAAGCGTTCGTGACGCCCATTAACGAGGTATGCGCGCGTGCCACGCGTGTCGCAAGGAGTACGAGGACTCCGGACCGCGGGCGTTTGTCGCAGCTACGCGCTCAGGGCAGCGCGCCCTGAGTGATCCAGCGAAGGAAGAGCTTGTAGTACTCGTCGTTGATGTCGAGGAAGGTCGCGTTCGGGTGGTTGGCCGGCGCGGGCTCGTAGAGGGGCTTGGTCAGGAGGAGCGAGTCCGCCGGCGTCGCGAGGTCGATGACGCCGGGGCGGGCCTGCATCGCGGCGAGCGTGGCGGTGGCGCCGCCGTCGAACGGCAGGACCGCAGCGGCGCCGGTCGCCGTGTGGCAGTTGCCGCAGCCGAGGCCGCCGGCCGACGCGCGCTGCAGGAGCGGATAGATGTCGGTGCCGAACGTCGGGTTGAGGATCGTGGCCGGGCCGCCGCCTCCACCACCTCCACCGCCGCCACCACCGGCGGGCTGGGAGAGCGCGATCGTGGCGCCGTCGGCGACGACCATCACCGGCGTGGAGACGGTCTTGAGCCCACCGCCACCGTCCGTGTAGCTGACCTTCAGCGTGTAGCTGCCAGGAGGCACGTCGAGGAACGCGACCCGCGAGCGATTGCCGAACGCGGTGGTGACGAGGAGCTCGGGGTCGACGTCGCCGAGCGAGCCGAACACGAAGGGCCCGACGACTCCGGGCACCGGTGCGTCCGCCGCGTCCAGCAGCGTGATGTCGGTGAGCGGGACGTCGATCATCGGCGTGCCGTTGGCGCGCGCGAGCTCGGCCGCGAGGAACGCCTTGCCCGCGACGAGCGTCGTGTTGGTCGTCGCGTACTGCCGCGCGATGTCGGCGAGCGTCATGAGGTAGACGTCCTGCACGACCGGCTCGCCCGCGATCGTGATCGGGGCGGAGCGCGTGGGCCGATAGAGCGGACGCACCGCCGAGACATAGAAGGTGCTGCCGGTGGGCAGGCCATCGACCTCGTACGCGCCGCCGACGGCGCTGGTCGTGGTCATCGCCGGCTCGAGGCCGTCGCTCGTGATCGTGACCTCGTCCATCGCCTGCGTCGGCGAGAAGTAGTCCAGCGTCTTGCCGGAGAGCTTCACCGTCGGGTCGGGCGCGGGCGCGTCGGGCGCGGGCGCGTCAGGGCTGGTGTCGTCATCGCCCGGCGTTCCCGAGTCGACGGTCGAGCCCGGGCATCCCGTCACGAGGACGAGGCCGAGAGCCGCGAGCATATAGGCGAGGTTCCGCATGTCTTCCCCTTTTGTGCACGTCCTTGCATCAAGCGACATGCCGGTCGGGAAGGCACTTGTTTCAGCAGGTTGCGCCCTCGTACGCTGGGAGTGATCGCCCCGCTGCTGGGGGACCGCCCCTCCATGGCGCGCCTTGCCGGGGTCATACCCCACGAGTATGGTGCGCCATGCTCGAGGACCAGCTCAAGGAGGCGCTTACCTTCGACGACGTTCTGCTGGTCCCCGCATACAGCGAGGTGATCCCGCGCGACGTCGACGTCACGACGCGCCTCACGCCAGCGATCCCCCTGCGCATGCCGCTGGTGAGCTCGGCGATGGACACGGTCACCGAGGCGGCGACCGCGATCCGCATGGCCCGTGAAGGCGGCATGGGGTTCATCCATAAGAACCTCACGATCGAGGAGCACGCGCGCGAGGTCACGCGCGTCAAGAAGGCGCAGTCGGGGATCGTCGTGGATCCGCTGACCATCACGCCCGAGCGTCGCCTCGAGGAGGCGCTCGCCATCATGCGGCATCACCGCATCAGCGGCCTGCCGGTGGTCGACGCGGACAAGCGCCCGGTCGGCATCCTCACCAACCGCGACGTGCGGTTCGAGCGCCGCCTCGATCTGCAGGTCGGCGAGGTGATGACCAAGAACCCGGTCACCGCGAAGGACGGCATCGGGATCGAGGAGAGCAAGGAGCTGCTCCACAAGCACCGCATCGAGAAGCTGCTCGTGGTCGACGGGGCCGGCCGGCTCAAGGGCCTGATCACGATCCGCGATATCGAGCAGGCCGAGATGAACCCCACCGCGGCCACCGACGAGATGGGCCGTCTGCGCGTGGGCGCGGCGGTCGGCGTCGGCGGGGATCGCGAGGCTCGCATCGAAGCGCTGATCGCCGCGGGCTGCGACGTCATCTGCATCGACACCGCGCACGGTCACTCGGCCGGCGTGCTCGAGGCGGTGAAGTCCACCCGCAAGAAGTTCCCGAAGCTGCAGCTGGTCGCGGGCAACGTCGCGACCGGCGAGGCGACCCGGGCGCTCATCGAGTGCGGCGTCAACGCGGTCAAGGTCGGCGTCGGGCCGGGCTCGATCTGCACCACGCGCATCGTCGCCGGTGTCGGCGTGCCGCAGCTCACCGCGGTCTCGGATGCGGTCAGCGCGGCGAAGGGGAAGGGCGTCGCGATCATCTCCGACGGCGGGATCAAGTACTCCGGCGACGTCGCGAAGGCGCTCGCCGCCGGTGCCGACACCGTGATGATCGGATCCTTGTTCGCGGGCACCGACGAGGCCCCGGGCGAGATCATTTTGTATCAAGGGCGCTCCTACAAGGGCTATCGCGGCATGGGTTCGATCGGCGCGATGAACGACGGCTCGAAGGACCGCTACTTCCAGGGCGATGTCGAGACGCCGCAGAAGCTGGTGCCCGAGGGCATCGAGGGCCGCGTGCCATACAAGGGGCCGCTGCGCGAGTCGATCTATCAGCTCGTCGGTGGACTGCGCGCGTCGATGGGCTACCTCGGCTGCCACACGATCGCCGAGATGCACAGCAAGGCCAGGTTCGTGAAGATCTCGTCGTCGGGCCTCCGCGAGAGTCACGTGCACGACGTGATCATCACCAAGGAAGCCCCGAACTACCGCGCGGAGTAACTCGTGTCGCACCAGCTGATCCTCGTCCTCGACTTCGGGTCGCAGTACACCCAGCTGATCGCGCGGCGGATCCGCGAGCAAGCCGTCTACTGCGAGATCCATCCGTACACCCTCGCCACCGACCCCGAGCTCACCCAGCTGCGCGCGATGAAGCCGACGGGCATCGTGCTGTCGGGCGGGCCGTCGTCGGTCTACGACGAGGGCGCGCCCACCATCAACCCGAAGCTCTACGAGCTCGGGATTCCGATCCTCGGCATCTGCTACGGCGCGCAGCTCACCGCGAAGCTGCTCGGCGGCGACGTCCGCCCGGCGGACAAGCGTGAGTACGGGCGCGCCGAGGTCCGCGTACGCGCGGGGAACACGGGCGTGTTCCGCACGGTCGCCGCGCAGGAGCAGATCACGGTGTGGATGTCGCACGGCGATCATGTCGAGGCGATCCCGCCGGGCTTCACGCACACCGCCGAGTCGGACAACTGCCCGTTCGCGGCGTTCGCGCACGAGGCGCGCAAGATCCACTGCATCCAGTTCCACGCCGAGGTGGTGCACACGCCGCGCGGCGCGGAGCTGCTCGGCAACTGGCTGTTCGGCGTGTGCGGCGCGGCGGGCGACTGGTCGATGGCGTCGTTCGTCGACGAGGCGGTCGCGAGGATCCGTGCGCAGGTCGGCGCCGACGGGCGCGTGATCTGCGGCCTGTCGGGAGGCGTCGACTCGAGCGTCGCGGCGGCGCTGATCCACCGCGCGATCGGCGACCGGCTGACCTGCATCTTCGTCGACAACGGGCTGTTGCGAAAAGGCGAGCGCGACTACGTCGCCTCGATCTTCCGCGATCACTTCAAGGTCGACCTCCGCGTGATCGACGCCGAGGCGCGGTTCCTCACGGCGCTCGAGGGCGTCACCGACCCCGAGAAGAAGCGCAAGATCATCGGCTACGAGTTCATCGCGGTGTTCGAGGAGCAGTCCAAGAGCATCGAGAACGCAAGGTTCCTCGCGCAGGGCACGCTGTACCCCGACGTGATCGAGAGCGTCTCGTTCAAGGGGCCGTCGGCCGTGATCAAGAGCCACCACAACGTCGGTGGCCTGCCGGAGCGCATGCAGCTCTCGCTCGTCGAGCCGCTGCGCGAGTTGTTCAAGGACGAGGTCCGCCAGCTCGGCCTCGAGCTCGGGCTGCCGCGGCACATGGTGTGGCGCCAGCCGTTCCCCGGCCCGGGCCTCGCGGTGCGCTGCCTCGGAAACCTCACGAAGCCGCGGCTCGACGTGCTGCGCAACGCGGACGCGATCATCGAGGAGGAGATCCGCGCGGCGGACCTCTACGAGTCGATCTGGCAGTCGTTCGGCGTGCTGTTGCCCGTGAAGTCGGTCGGCGTGATGGGCGACGCCCGCACGTACGAGGAGACGCTCGCGCTGCGCGCCGTCCACTCGCGCGACGGCATGACGGCGGACTGGGTGCCGCTGCCGTACGACCTGCTCGGCCGGATCTCGACCCGCATCATCAACGAGGTGCGCGGCATCAACCGCGTCGTCTACGACATCACGAGCAAGCCGCCCGGCACGATCGAGTGGGAGTGAGCGGCGCCCAGCGCGTAGGCGCCGGCGGTCGCGCGCGCGTGTCATGAAGTTGCAGCGAGGCGCCGGTCGTCGCGCGCGAGTCACATGAGGTCGGCGTTGGCGTCGCACGCACGAAGGCCGAAGCGGCAGCAGTCGTGCGCCCCGTCGGTCGCGGCATCCTCGCCGTCGAGCATCGGTGATGGCTAACGTGACGGCGTCGAGCCGGCGCTCGCCATCACTGGGCACGCACGCGTCGCTGCACGTGATCGTGCTGCTGTGGGGGCTGACGGCGATCCTCGGGCGGCAGATCTCGATCTCCGCGATCCCGCTGGTCTGGTACCGGCTGCTCGGATCGATCGCGGTGCTCGCGCTGGTCGTCGCGCTGCGCCGCACGTCGTTCCGGATCCCGTGGCGAACGGCGGTGACGTACGGCGCCGTGGGTGGCCTGATCGGGTTGCACTGGGTGTGCTTCTACGCGGCGATCAAGATGGCGAACATCGCCACCGCGGTGCTGTCGCTGTCGACGGTGACGTTCTTCACCGCGGTGTTCGAGCCGATGTTGTTCAAGCGACGGGTCGACGCGGGCGAGCTGATGATCGGCGCGATCGTCGTCGGTGCGGCGTCGCTGCTGATCCAGTACGAGCTGCGGGTGGAGCCGCTCGGCCTCGTGCTCGGGCTCGGGTCCGCGGTGCTCGCGGCGGTGTTCGGCGTGCTCAACGCGCGGCTGGCACATCGCGAGCCCGCGGAGCGCCTGATGTTCTTCGAGCTCGCGGGCGCGACGATCGTCGTGGGCCTGTGCTTCGTCGGTTGGCCCTCGCAGCTCGTGCTGCCACCGGCGGCGGATCTCGGCTGGCTCGCGTTCCTCGCGATCGTGTGCACGGTGATCCCGCAGGTCTGGATCATCCACGTGCTGCGCGTCTTGCCGCCGTTCACGATCGCGGTGACGCTCAACCTCGAGCCGGTGTACGCGCTGATCCTCGCCGCGGTGTTGTTCCCGAACGATCCCGCGCCGAGCGCGCAGTTCTACGCGGGCGCCGCCGTGCTGTTCGCGCTCGTGATCGTCAACGGCGTACGCAAGGCGCGCGCGCTACGCGGCGCCCGCCCGGTCGCCTGACCACTGGTAGAAGGATCGCGCGCACCGGCACCACGCTCGAGCTCGCGTTCGACAGCGACCTGTTCGGCGGCGCCGAGGCGTTCGTGTCCGCGCTGCAGCAGCTCGGCGAGGCAACGTAACGCCCCGCGCTGGCCATCCACGCGAGCTTCGATCGCTTGCTACATTCGCAGTTGAAGAGGACCGCCGATGAACATCTCGCGACATCTCGCCCTGCTGGTCTTCTTCACCTCGCCCGCGATCGCGCACGCGCAGGTCGACTGGGCGAAGGGCGTGATCACCGCGCCGGGCATCGGCCTCGCCGATCGCCATGCGCCGAATCCCGCGGTCGCGCGCGGGCCGTCGCGCCGCAAGGCCGAGGACGCCGGCCGCACGGCGCTCGCCGCCGAGCTCGCGTCGTTGCCGCTCGCGACCGGTGGCACCGTCGGTGACAAGCTCGCCGACGCCTCCGTCGCCAAGCGCATCGCGGCCGCCGTCGAGGGTGCGTACGCGATCAGCGCCGAGCCCGAGACGGATGGCTCGTGGCGCGTCACGATGGCGCACGGCCTCCACG
>Ga0247822_10000359_pt1 | contig 23842 bp, 20 predicted proteins | sample 13C_Cellulose_Da_FD_192423 | JGI IMG/M metagenome (GOLD analysis project Ga0247822, IMG submission 192423) | Soil microbial communities from agricultural site in Penn Yan, New York, United States - 13C_Cellulose_Day30 | ecosystem: Environmental > Terrestrial > Soil > Agricultural land | place...
CGTGCGCGCCGCGGAGTTCTCCGCGCGCGCACGCGCCGCCGGTATCCGGGTGGCCCGTGCCGAGCTGCTGCCGACCATCACCGCCAGCTTCGGCTTCGGCTACCTCGCGCTGCCTGCCACCAACGGCTTCCCCGGCCGCATGGGCGAGACCTCCAACGCATTCTGCCCGGTCGGCTCCGCGCCCACGCGCATCTGCCAGAACAACGGGTGGTTCCCCGACCGCAACTTCGGCATCCAGATGAGCTGGCCGCTCTTCGACGGTCTCCGCGCCAAGGGCAACATCGACCTCGCGCAGGCGCAGTCGAAGATCGCCGACGTGCAGCTCCGCCAGGCGCGCGAGGAGGCCACGATCGACGTCGAGCGTTCGCGCGCCGAGCTCACGCGCGCGCAGTCCGCCTTCACCGCGCGCGCTTCCAATGTGCGCGAGGCCGAGGAGGCCTTCGAGCTCGCGACGCTGCGCTTCGGCCGCGGCATCGGCACCCAGCTCGAGGTCTCCGACGCCCAGTTCGCCCTGCTCAACGCGCGGTCCACCGAGGCCCGCGCCACCTTCGATCTCTACCTCGCGGTAGCCGAGCTCGCGCGGGTTCGCGCCAAGCCGATCCCGCTTCCCGACGGCGGCGTTGCCGCAGCAGGTTCCAGCCGCTGATGAAAAAGACCACGATGACACGTTCCGCCTCGGCCTTCGCCGCCTCGCTCGCGCTCATCCTCTCCGCCTGCGGCGGTGAGGGCGATGCCGCTCAAGCCAACACCGGAGGTGCGCCGGCCGGCGTCCAGGGCAAGGCGCCCGCCGGTACACAGCCGCCCGGGCCAGGGGCCGTCGGCGGTGGCGCCGCGGCGCCTCGCGGCGGCGGCTCCGTCGTCCTCTCGAGCGCCGACATCCACAAGGTTGGGGCCGGAGCAATCGAGGAAGGCGTCGCCGTCAGCGGCAACCTCCGCCCGATCGAGACCGTGAGCGTGCGCGCTCGAATCGAGGGCAACGTCACCGAGCTCCTCGTCCGCGAGGGCGACGTCGTCAAGACCGGCGCGGTCATGGCGCGGTTCGAGAGCACCGAGCAGGAGGCCGCGCTGCAGTCCGCCGAGGCCGACGAGCTCGCCGCTCGCACGGAATCGGAGACCGCCAAGTGGAACCTCGACCAGACCCGCGACCTCTTCAAGGCCGGCGCCGTCGCCGAGCGCGACATGCGCGCCGCGGAGCAAGCCGCCGCCACCGCCGACGCGCGCCTCGCGGCCGCCGTCTCGCGAGTGCGTGCCGCCAGCGCCGTCGCCCGCGACACCCGGGTCGTCTCGCCGGTCGACGGCGTCGTCGAGCGTCGCGACATCGAGAACGGTGAGCGCGTCAACCGCGGCGAGGAACTCTTCACCGTGGTGCGCAGTGACGTGCTCGAGCTGACCGCCGCGGTCCCCGCGCGTCGCGCCGGCGCGCTCAAGCGCGGCCAGCTCGTGCGCTTCAACGCCGACGGTCGCACCATCGAGGGGCGGGTCGCGCGCGTCAGCCCCACCATCGACCTGGCATCGCAGTCCGTCACCGTCTATGTCGAGGTGCCCAACCGCTCCCTTGCCATCAAGGGCAACGCCTTCGCCACCGGGCAGGTCATCGAGCGCGCGCTCCAGGGCCAGATCCTCGTGCCGCAGTCGGCCATCCGGCAGGCGGCCCCGGGAGCGGGCATCGGCGCGTTCGTCTGGAAGCTCGAGGGCGGCGCGCTGGTGAGCGCACCGGTCACGCTCGGCATCGTCGACGAGGGACGCGGGGTCGTCCAGGTCACCTCCGGCCTCGTCGCCGGCGATGAGGTCGTCGTCGGCAACGTCGGCATGCTCGGCGCCGGCATGCAGGTGCAGGTCATCGGCACTGAGTCCAAGGGAGTCCGCTGATGTTCCTTTCCGATGTCTCCATCAAGCGACCCGTCTTCGCCACGATGATGATGGTCGCGCTCGTCGTGCTCGGCACGGTGAGCTTCTTCCGTCTGTCCGTCGACGAATATCCCGACATCACCTACCCGACGATCGTCGTGCAGACGGTCTACCCGGGGGCGTCGCCGGACGTCGTCGAGCGTGAGCTCTCCAAGCCGCTCGAGGAGGCGCTCAACACCACCGAGGGCCTCAAGGAGATCACCTCGACCTCCACCGAGGGGGCCTCGCTCGTCCGTCTCCAGTTCCACCTCGGCGTCAACGTGCAGCAGATGCAGCCCGAGGTGCAGGGCAAGGTCGCCCGCATCCGGCGCCAGCTCCCTCGCGACATGGAGGAGCCGGTGATCGTGCGGTTCGACCCGAACGATCGCCCGATCATGAGCATCGCGCTGCAGAGCGAGACGCGGCCCATGCGCGAGCTCACCGACCTCGCCGACGAGGTCATCGGCACGCGCATCGAGGCCATTCCCGGCGTCGGCGGCGTGCAGGTGGTCGGCGGCGCGGCCCGCGAGATTCGCGTCGAGCTCAACCCGTCCGCGCTTCGCGCCTATGGCGTATCGCCGGCGCAGGTCGTGGCGGCGCTCGACCGCGAGAACCAGGAAGTTCCTGCCGGTCGCATCCAGCGCGGCGACAGCGAGCGGCTGGTGCGCATCACCGGCCGCATCACCGACCCGATGGCCTTCGGTGACGTCACCGTCGTCGTGCGGAACGGGGTCCCCGTGCGCGTCCGCGACGTCGGCTCCGTCGTCGACGGCACGGCCGAGAAGCGCAGCGGCTCCTACATGGGGCTCAATCCCGCGCTCTCGCTCGACATCCTCAAGATCACCGGCGCCAACACCGTCGAGGTCGCCGACCAGGTGCGCGTGGTCGTCGACGAGCTCATCGGGCAGCTGCCGTCGGACATCACCATGACCATCATCCGCGACGACTCGCAGAAGATCCGCGAGGCGCTGCACGACGTCGAGCTGACGCTCGTCCTCGGCGCGATCCTCACGGTGATGATCATCTACCTCTTCCTGAACTCCTGGCGCTCCACCGTCATCACCGGCCTCACGCTGCCGGTCGCCATCATCTCGAGCTTCTTCGCGATGTGGCTGTTCGACTTCACGCTGAACACGATGACGCTGCTCGCGCTCTCGCTCTCCATCGGCCTGTTGATCGACGACGCGATCGTCGTGCGCGAGAACATCGTGCGCCACGTCGCCATGGGGAAGGACCACTACCTGGCCTCGAAGGAGGGCACCGACGAGATCGGCCTCGCCGTCTTCGCGACCACGCTCGCGGTCATCGCGGTGTTCATCCCGGTCGCCTTCATGGGCGGCATGATCGGCCGCATCTTCTTCCAGTTCGGCGTCACCGTCGCGTTCGCCGTCTTCGTCTCGCTCTTCGTCTCGTTCACGCTCGACCCCATGCTGTCCTCGGTCTGGCACGACCCGGATGCCGAGGAGCACGGCGAGGCGGCCTACCGCCGCGCCGGCCCCATTCGCAAGGTCGCGCTCCGGTTCGACGCCTGGTTCGAGCGCCTTGCCGACCGCTACCCCCCGATGCTCGAGAGGGCCGTCAAGCATCGGTGGATGGTCCTCGGCGGTGCGATGGGTTCCGTTGCGGTCGCCGCCGTCATCGCCGCCAGCATCGGCTTCACCTGGATGCCGGACTACGACGCCGGCGAGTTCAACGTCAGCTACCGCGCCCAGCCCGGCTCGCGCCTCGAGTACACGCTCGGCAAGGGCCAGTCCATCGACACCATCGTCAAGCGCATTCCCGAGGTCGCATTCACCTACCTGACCGTCGGCTCGGGCTTCCGCGGCACGACCACCAACGGCCAGCTCTTCGTGAAGCTGAAGCCGGCCAAGGACCGCTCCCGCTCCATGGCCGAGATACAGAACGAGCTGCGTCCGCAGCTGGGAATGGTCTCGGGCATCCGTCCGAGCATCGACGGCACACGGTCGATCTTCGGCGGCTTCCGCCAGCCGATCGTCGTGAACGTGCAGGGCCCCGACCCGGTGCGCCTCAAGCTCATCGCCGGCCAGGTGAACGACGTCATGCGGAACGTTCCCGGCATGGCCGAGCCGTTCTCGAGTGACGAAGGCGACATCCCGCAGCTCGACGTGCGCGTCGACCGCCAGCAGGCGTGGGCGGCGGGACTCGGCATCGGCAGCATCGCCGGCACGCTCCAGCCGCTCTTCACCGGCTCGCGCGCCACGCTCTGGCAGGACCAGCAGGGCTACTCGCATGATGTCCGCGTGGTCTACCCGGAGTCGCTCCGTGCCTCGGCGGAGGATGTCTCGAACATCCCGGTCACGGGTACGGCGATGGACGTCCGCACCGGACTCCCGGTCGCCATTCCGCTCTCGCAGGTGGCCGAGGTGCGCGCCGGCGTCGGGCCGCAGCAGATCGAGCGCAGGCAGCTCGAGCGGCAGATCTCCATCTCCGCGGGCGTCCTCCCCGGCGCCGCCGTCGGCGATGTCGCCGCGATGACGCTCGCCGCGTTGGATTCGATCGTCCTGCCGGCCGGTTACCGCACGGTCTTCACCGGAGACGTGCAGAACCTCAACGAGACCAAGGGCTACGTACTCGAGGCCATCCTGCTCGCGGTGGTGTTCATCTACCTGATCCTGGCGTCGCTCTTCGGCTCGTTCATGCAGCCGCTCGCGATCATGCTCTCGCTGCCGCTGTCGTTCCTCGGCGTCGCGCTGGCGCTGCTCTTCACCGGCGGCACCATCAACGTGATGTCGATGATCGGCATCATCATGTTGATGGGCCTGGTCACGAAGAACGGCATCCTGCTGATCGACTTCGTCAATCACTCCCGCGCCGAGGGCAAGGAGCGCCTCGCCGCGATCATGGAGGCGGGCCGCATCCGGCTCCGCCCGATCATCATGACCACCGCAGCGATGATCTTCGGCATGGTCCCGCTCGCGCTCGCCATCGGTGAAGGCGCCGAGCAGCGGTCGCCAATGGCCCACGCCGTCATTGGCGGGCTCATCACCTCGACCATCTTGACCCTGTTCGTGGTACCGGCAGTCTATACTTTGCTCGACGACATGGTCGTGTGGTTCGCCCGCCGCCGGCACCCGAAGGCGGTCCCGGCGACCGGTCCCGCGACCGAGACACCGGTCCTCGCCAGCAAGAGAGTGGAGCGCCCCGCTTGACTCAGGGGGGTGGTCCAGTGTATTCAGCGGTCTAGCGTATCTAGTGCCACCTGACAGGAGGCTTCAAATGCCGCGCAGTGGGGTTTTTTCTGACATGCTGTTCTCGGACCGGGACGATGATGCCGAAGAGACCGGTTTCGGCGGCGGCGGCGGCGGGAGCTCGTCCTACGAGGGTGACGAGGACGAGGACGGCGGTTGGGCGATCAACAAGGATCACTCGGACTCCCTCTGGGACTCGACCGACGAATCGGACGATGACGAGGAGGAGGGTGGAGTCGCTCCCGTAGCCGACACGGGTGACGAGGACGAGGAGGGCGACCTCTTCGGCGAATCCGCGCCGCCGCGCCGGCGTGGCCGCAAGCCCGCCGAGAAGCCGCGCGTGAAGAGCATCTTCGAGACGGGGGAGATGGAGATCCCCGTGATGCCGGAGCCGGTCGCGCCGAAGGTCGCGCCCAAGTCGGTCGCAAAGCCCGCCCCGAAGGCCGCGCCGGTCGCGGTCAAGACCGTCGCTGCCAAGACCGTGCCGTCGAAGGCCGTGGCGCCCGCGAAGAAGGCTGCGCCCGCGGCCAAGAAGGCGGCGAAGGCGGTCAAGGCCGCGCCCGCCAAGGCAGCCAAGAAGGCAAAGACAGCGAAGAAGGCGGCCGCCAAGAAGACCGCCGGCGCCGCGAAGAAGAAGACGGCCAAGAAGTCCGCGACCAAGTCTGTCGCCCGGAAGCCGGCGAAGAAGGTGGTGAAGGCAGCGAAGAAGTCCGCCGCGAAGAAGCCGGCGAAAAAGCCGGCAGGCAAGAAGTAGCGAGTCGCCGCGCGCATTCGCGCGGCGTGGTGATGCGGCTCGCATTCGACGGAAGCCGGTCGGGGATATCCCGATCGGCTTCGTTCGTTGCGGATTCTCGTGTCACCGCTCCAGAAGAGTGCGATATCGATTCCGCGCCATGCGTTCGCGCCGCGGAGCTATCCGCAGGGTGGGAACCGCGCTAATCTTTGCGAACGATGTCGGAAACGCCTGTCGCCCTGTTGCGCGCTCACTCGCGCCATGCACCCTGGAATGCCCGCGGACTCGCTGCGCACGCCACCGCGCTCGTGGACGCCGCCGGCATGCGGCCGACGAACACGTCGGCGCGAGCCACGCCCAGCGCGCGCGCCATCCGGTTCTACGTGGCCAACGGCCTGCTCGACCACCCCGATGGCAAGGGCACGGCGGCGACCTATCACTACAAGCATCTCCTGCAGCTGCTCGCCATCAAGATCCGCCAGCGCGAGGGCCAGACCCTCGATGTCATCAAGGGCGAGATCGCCGAGATGCAGGGTGACCAGCTCGAGCGGCGCGTGGCCGCCTCGCTCGCTCCCGCGTTGGGCAGTGGCGCCGACATCGCCGTCGCTCGCGATGACGATGCCCCGGCAGTCTGGCGCCGGCTCTCCGTAGCCGATGGCATCGAGTTGCACGTGCGCTCCGACTCGGCGGCGGCGCGCGACTCGACGATGGTGGCCATCCGCGAGGCCGTGCGCGCGGCTCTTGGCCGCGAGGATGTCCGCTAAAGCAAAGCGGGTTTGGTGATCGCCCTTGCCCGCATTCACGTGCGGCACAACATTAGGGCCTGATGGCTACCTCCGCTCGACGCCGACCCGCTGCGCGCTCAGTCCTTTTCGATCGCGCGCTCGAGTCGCTGCCGCTCTTCCGGCTCTCTGACAGCTCGGAGGATTCGGTCGTGGCCTTCGCCACCGACGGTGGCGGGCGTTGGCGCGTGCTCCCCGCACCCGGGGAGCGCCTTCCCGGCACCTTCGACCAAGACGTGTACGTCGAGCTCATGCGCCGCTTCCACGAAGCGGAGTCGCCCGCCGACGGCGTCCTGACCTTCACGCTGCACGCCTTCCTGCGCTCGATGGGGCGCCGCGTCGACGGCCGCACGTACGAGCAGCTCCGCGGCGCGCTCGGGCGCCTCGAGCGCACCGTCCTCGAGAGCGACGGTGCCTGGTTCGACGCCGCCGCCGGGAAGCACGGGCAGGCGCGCTTCACCCTGCTGACCGGCGTCGCGATCGACCGGCGACGCATGACCGACCGCTCGCAGCTCGCGCTCTTTCCCTCGCTCGCCTCCAACGAGCCCGGCGACGCGCACATCACCATCGCCGCGCAGCTTCGCTCCAACATCGCCGCCGGACACAGCGTCTCGCTGAGCGCGCCGCGGTACTTCGCGCTCTCGTCCCCCGTGGCCCGGCGCATCTTTCGCCTCCTCGAGGCCGTGCGCCCCGAGACAGGGCCCACGTGGCGACTCCCGCTCGACCGCCTCGCCGAGCTGCTGCCGCTGTCGCAGCGCTACCCGTCGCACCTGCAACGCGTCCTCCAACCGGCGCACGAGATGCTGACTGCCGCCGGCATCCTCAAGCGCGCCCTCTTCACGCAGGAAGGCCGCACATGGACGGTCGAGTACCAACGGTGAATCGGAGCAGGAGAGCCCGCGCCTCATACTCGGCGCACCGGTGCCCGCGCCTCTGCTTCCTCCGCCCGCCACCGTAGGAACCCCGAGTAGACCCGGACGTATTCTCTAGGTACGTTCCGAACGTCCTTCAACTGGGTCAACTCCAGATGCCCCGTCTCCGAAAGTTCGCCCTCCTTGGTGTCGTCCTGCTGCCTCTCGCGGCCGGCGCCTTTGTCGTGCAGGAACAGGCTACGACGGCCAGCGCCCGGCTCTTCGACCAGGTCCTCCAGATCGTCGGGGACCGGTTCGTTGACTCCGTCGACACGGGAGCACTCTACGAGAAGGCTGCACGAGGCCTCGTCGCGGAGCTGAAGGACCCCTACTCCGAGCTCTACACGCCCAAGCAGCTGGAGGCCTTCAACACCCAGACCGGCGGCTTCTACGGCGGCGTCGGCATGCTGATCGAGGACCACGAAGGCCGCATCATGATCAGCAAGGTCTACCCGAACACGCCAGCCGAGGAGGCGGGCATTCGTGAGGGTGACTACATCGTCGGGGTGGACACCAGCTCCACCCGCGGCTGGAAGATCGACCAGGTCTCCAGCGGCCTGAAGGGCGTGCCCGGCACCAAGGTCAAGGCGCGCTTCCAGCGCCCCAGCGTCGCCGCGCCGTTCGAGGTCGAGTTCACGCGCCGCACCATCCGCATCCCGGCGATCCCCTTCGCGCTGATGCTCGAGAACAAGACCGCCTACATCCCGGTCCAGCAGTTCAACGAGACCACCACCCGCGAATTCGCGGAGCAGCTCAAGCGCCTCGAGGCCGAAGGCGCCACCGGCGTCGTCCTGGACCTCCGCCGCAACACCGGCGGCTTCCTGGACCAGGCGCTGGACATGACGAACTTCTTCATTCCGCGCGGCCGGGAGCTCGCCAGCGTGCGCGGGCGCGTCGGGCCGCCGGAACGCTACGTCGCCGAGGCCGATCCCATCGCCCCGACCATCCCGCTCGTCATCCTCACCGACGGCTACACGGCCTCCGCCTCGGAGATCGTCGCCGGCGCGCTGCAGGATCACGACCGCGCCATCGTCGTCGGCACCACCTCGTTCGGCAAGGGGCTCGTGCAGTCCGTCTACCGGCTCGACGGCGGCTACGCCATCAAGCTGACCACCGGCAAGTGGTATACGCCGAGCGGGCGCTCCATCCAGAAGGAGAGAGCGCTCGACAGCAACGGCGACTACGTCGAGGTCAAGCCCGACTCGCTCGAGACCGCCGCGGACCGTCTCAAGCGTCCCCAGTACAAGTCGACTGGAGGCCGCATCGTCTATGGCGGCGGCGCCATCACTCCCGACGTCATCGTGCCCTACGACACGCTCACCGCCGCCGAGCAGAAGCTGGCCCGGGCGCTTGTGCCGAAGTCGCAGGACGTCTATCTCGTGCTCGACGATTACGCCTTCGGCCTCAAGGACGGACTCAAGCCGGACTTCGAGGTGACCTCCGCCATGCGCGATGAGTTCTACAAGCGCATCACGGACAAGGGCGTCACCGTCGATCGCGCCGACTGGGAGGCCGGACGTGCCTACGTCGACCGCCTGCTCGACGACCGCATCGCGCGGCGCGCCTTTGGTGATTCCACCGCCAAGCGCCGTGAGTCCGCCGAGGATCGCCAGCTCCAGAAGGCCATTGAGCTGCTTCGTCGCGGACGTACCACCGCAGAACTGCTCGCCCTCGCGGCGCAGGCGCAGCCGGCGTCCGCCAAGCGCAACTAGCGCCACCGGCGCGGTCGCGACCCGCGGCCGCGCTTCCGCCCCACCAAAAAGCCTCCCTTTCCGATGCGATCTCGCTTCCTGATGGCCGCCGCGCTCCTTGGCGCGGCGGCTTGCCAGACTTCCTCCGCCAAGCCTGAGTCGGCCACGGCGACCCACGTCGACGCCGAACCGGGTGAGACGCGTTTCTCCAACATCCGCCAACTCACCTTCGGTGGTGAGAACGCCGAGGCCTATTGGAGCCCGGACGGCGAGTGGATCACCTTCCAGTCCACTCGCGACGGTCGCGCCTGCGACCAGCAGTTCGTCATGCGCGCCGACGGGTCTGACGTGCGTCGCGTCTCCGACGGACGGGGCAAGACCACCTGCGGCTGGTTCATCCCCGGCACCGACCGGCTCTTCTTCTCGTCGACCACCGCGCACGACGATGTCTGCCCGGTGAAGCCCGATCCGTCGAAGGGCTATGTCTGGCCGCTCGACAAGTACGACTTCTACACCGTCAACCGTGACGGCTCCGACCTGCGCCGTCTCACGCATTACGACGTCTACACGGCCGAGGGCATCCTCTCGCCGGACGGCACCACCATCGTCTTCACGTCCATGAAGGACGGCGACCTCGACATCTACACGATGAAGGTCGACGGCACCGACGTCCGTCGCCTCACGACCTCCGTCGGCTACGATGGCGGCCCCTGGTGGTCGCCTGACGGCACGAAGATCGTCTACCGCGCCCACCACCCGAAGGATTCCACCGAGTTGGCGCAGTACAAGGAGCTGCTCGCCCAGGACATGATCCGGCCCAGCAAGGTCGAGCTCTTCGTGATGAACGCCGACGGCTCCGACCAGCGACAGGTGACGGCGCTCGGCGGCGCCAACTTCGGCCCCTCGTGGAGCCCCGACGGCAGCCACATCATCTTCTCGTCCAACTTCGAGTCGCCGCGCAGCGGCAACTTCGAGCTCTTCCTCGTCCGAGCCGACGCGTCCATGGCCGGCGCCGACCAGCTCGAGAAGGTCACCACCCATCCGTCCTTCGATGGCTTCGCGATGTTCAGCCCGAGCGGGTCCCAGCTCATCTGGGCGTCCAACCGGAACGCGAAGTCGGAAGGGGAAACCAACGTCTTCGTTGCCGACTTCCGCTGGTAGGCGCTAGTATCAGCGCAACCACGGGGGGTTAGCATGTCCGCAGTGATCCTGGGCGTCGTCGCCGCGTTGCTCGCGGTGCTCGGCGCGAAGAGTTTCCGCATCATCGGCCAGGCCGAGGTGATGGTCGTCGAGCGGCTCGGCCGCTTTCATCGCGTGGCGCGCTCGGGATTCAATGTCCTGATCCCCTTCTTCGAGCGCGCCAAGACCATCGACGTCCGCTACTTCGAGGCGGACGCCCTCGGCAACAAGAAGATGATCGCGAGCACCATCGCCCGGATCGACCTCCGCGAGCAGGTGCTGAACTTCCCGTCGCAACCGGTCATCACCAAGGACAACGTCACCATCGACATCGACGCGGTGCTCTACTACCGCGTCGCCGATCCGCAGAAGGCCACCTACTCGGTGCAGAACCTGCCGTACGCGCTCGAGACGCTGACCCGCACCACGCTCCGCAACATCGTCGGCGACATCGAGCTCGACCAGACGCTCGCCTCGCGCGACATGATCAACCGCCGCATGCGCGAGGTCATAGAGGAGGCGTCCATCGGCTGGGGCGTCGACGTCACCCGCGTCGAGTTGCAGAGCATCGAGCCGCCGCGCGACATCCAGCAGTCCATGGAACTGCAGATGCGCGCCGAGCGCGAGCGCCGCGCCGCCGTCACCAACGCCGAGGCCTCCAAGCGCGCCGCCATCCTCGAGTCGGAGGGCCAGAAGGAAGCCCAGATCCGGAAGGCCGAGGGCGAGAAGGGGGCCGCCATCCTTCGCGCCGAGGGTCTCGCCACCGCGCGCCTTGCCATGGCCGACGCCGAGGCCGAGGCCGTCCGGCGCATCACGGCCGCACTGCCGCCGGGCGAGGCTGCGACGTATCTGCTCGGGCTCAAGTACCTCGAGGCACTGCCGCAGATCGCCCAGGGCAAGAACAGCACGATCTTCTTGCCCAGCGAGGCCACCGGGGTTCTCGGCGCGCTTGGAGGCATTCGTGAGCTGCTGCGTGCCGGCGGGACCCGCGCCGACGAGGCCACGCAGGCCGAAAGAACGCGTCCCTCACAGGCGTCGCTCCCTCCGGGATCTCCCACGCCCGGGGAGCGGTAGTGACGCCGATAACGCGTGAGCGGGCGGAGCGCATAGCCAGGGGTCACGCGTGCTCGCACTGCAACGAGTACACGTTCCGGAAGATCTCCGTGAAGCCCGCGAGCGACGAGCTGCGAAAGGAGCTCGAGGTCGAATGGGTGGTCGCCCGCCTCTGCGGCGTCTGCAAGCACCTCACCGAGGTCGGCATCGCCGACGACGGCGACATCGTCTACGAGAGCTAGGGAACACGGGATCATGGCACCACTCGACATCCCGCGCCTCGTGCCCGGCGAGCGCATCCAGCACGAGCTGATGGTGCGCGAGCGCGAGGACAAGACGACCAAGTCCGGCGATCCCTTCGTCGTGCTCAAGCTCGGCAACGCCACCGGCGTGCTCTCCACCAACGTCTGGAAGGAAGAGGTGCCGCTCGTCCTCGGCATTCGCCCCGGGCAGGTCGTGCAAGTGATCGGCCAGGTCGAGCTCTACCAAGGACGGCGCCAGCTCAAGTTGAGCGGCCCGCCGCGCGTGGTCGCGCTCGCGGCCGTGAACACGGACGACTTCCTCCCGCGCATCGCCGTCAGCACCACGGAACTCTGGTCGCGCGTCGATGCCTGGCGCGCCGCGCTCCAGGGCACGCTCCGCACCGCGGCCGATCTCTTCTTCGCCGACGAGTCGTTCCGTGAGCGCTTCTCGCGAGCGCCCGGCGCCACGCGCGGGCACCATGCGCAAGTCGGCGGCCTGCTGCTGCATACCTGCGAGGTCGTGAACATCGCGCGGACCGCGGCGCAGACCATGCGCGGCGACGTTTCTCTCGTCACCGTCGGTGCGCTCATCCACGACGTCGGCAAGGTCGAGGCCTACAACGTCGATGTCGGTGGCTTCGAGAACACCCAGGCCGGCCATCTCCTGGGCCACATCGTGCTCGGCTCGCTCATGCTCGAGGAGCGCATCCGCGCCCTTCCTCCCGGCACCTTCTCCGATTCGCAGCGGCTGGAGCTGCATCACTTCATCCAGTCGCACCACGGCATTCCCGAGTACGGCGCCGCCGTGCGGCCCATGACGCTCGAGGCCGAGATCCTGCACTTCGCCGACCAATCCTCGGCCAAGGGCAACGACTTCGCCGAAGCCGTGCAGGACGCCGAGCTCTTTCCGGCAGAGGGCATGGAGTTCTCCTCCAAGCGCTCATGGCGCCTCGAACGCCGCGTCTGGCGCCGGTCCCACGGCTGGGAGTGAGGGCGGGGATCCGCGCGCGCGAGTTCAGTCTTGCGATCGGGGCAAGGATCCATCGTTTCCGCAATCAGCCTTTGGATGATGGAGCCCGGCGTGACAGCCGGCTAAGTTCAATGGCATGACCACGATCCGCCAAGACGACTTCATCACGTCGATCGCCGACGCGCTGCAGCACATCTCGTACTACCATCCGCTCGACTACATCCGGGCCCTCGGCGACGCCTACGAGAAGGAACAGGGGCCGGCCGCCAAGGATGCGATCGCCCAGATCCTCACCAACTCGCGCATGTGCGCCGAGGGACATCGCCCGATCTGCCAGGACACCGGCATCGTCGTGGTCTTCCTCAAGGTGGGCATGGACGTGCGCTGGGACGCCACGCTCTCGGTGCAGGAGATGGTGAACGAGGGCGTGCGGCGTGCGTACATGCACCCGGACAACGTGCTCCGCGCATCGATCGTCGCTGACCCCGCGTTCACGCGCAAGAACACGCGCGACAACACGCCGGCCGTCGTGCACATGGAGCTCGTGAAGGGTGACAAGGTCGAGGTCAAGCTCGCGGCCAAGGGCGGCGGCTCCGAGAACAAGAGCAAGTTCGCCATGCTCGACCCGAGCGATTCCATCGTCGACTGGGTCATGAAGACCGTCCCCACGATGGGTGCCGGCTGGTGCCCGCCCGGCATGCTGGGCATCGGCATCGGCGGTTCGGCCGAGAAGGCTATGTTGATGGCCAAGGAATCGCTGATGGAGCACATCGACATGTCGCAGCTCAAGGCGCGCGGCCCGTCGAACCGCATCGAGGAGCTCCGCATCGAGCTGCACGAGAAGGTCAACGCGCTCGGCATCGGTGCCCAGGGACTCGGCGGCCTGTCGACCGTGCTCGACGTCAAGATCTTCGACTACCCGACGCACGCGGCGTCGAAGCCGATCGCCATGATCCCCAACTGCGCGGCGACGCGTCACGCGCACTTCACGCTGGATGGCTCCGGCGCGGTCTCGCTGCCGGTGCCGAGCCTCGCCGATTGGCCGGCGGTCACCTGGCGCCCGGACGTCAACGCCAAGCGCGTCGACCTCGACGCCCTGACCCCTGAAGTGGTGGCCAGCTGGAAGGCGGGGGACCGTCTCCTGCTCAGCGGCAAGCTCCTCACCGGGCGCGACGCCGCCCACAAGCGCATCGCGGACCTCTTCGCCAAGGGCGAGTCGCTTCCCGCCGGCGTCGACTTCACCAACCGCGTCATCTATTACGTGGGCCCAGTTGACGCGGTCCGCGACGAGGCGGTCGGCCCCGCCGGCCCGACCACCGCGACGCGCATGGACAAGTTCACGGAGATGATGCTCGACCGCACTGGCCTGATCGCGATGATCGGCAAGGCCGAGCGCGGACCGACGGGCATCGACGCCATCCGCAAGCATCGCGCGGCGTATCTCATGGCCGTCGGCGGCGCGGCTTACCTGGTCTCCAAGGCCATCCGTTCCTCGCGCGTCGTGGCGTTCGAGGAGCTCGGCATGGAAGCCATCTACGAGTTCGAGGTCGACGAGATGCCGGTCACCGTCGCCGTCGATGCCGAGGGCGAGAACGTGCACCAGTCGGGTCCCAAGGAGTGGCAGGAACGAATTCGCTCCTTGCCCGTACTGCAGACTTGACCGTTTCTCCCGCCTTCTCCCGGGCAGGGGATCCACCTTGGAAACCTTCTCGACGAGACGACGCATGCGTGCACTGCTCACCGCGTTCCTGCTCATACCGGCGCTCACCGCAGTGGGTGGCGCCCAGACTCCCGTAAAGGACAGCGTGTACGCCGCGGTCACGCGCCTCTTCGACGGCATGCGAACACGCGACACTACGCTGATGCGCGCGTCGTTCGCGCCGAATGCCTCGATGCAGTCCCTGACGGCGACCGGCGTGAAGTTCGACTCGATCGACGGCTGGATCAGCTCGGTGGGGAGCGCCCGGCCAGGGCTGGTGCTCGACGAGCGGCTCGCGAATCCGGTCATCCAGGTCGACGGCGATTTGGCCAGCGTCTGGGTGGACTACTGGTTCTTCGCCGGTGAACGATTCTCGCATTGCGGTGTGGACGCGATGCACCTGCATCGAGCCAATGGGGTGTGGCGAATTTTCTCAGTTGTCGATACTCGCCGCTCCGAAGGGTGTCCACCGGCGCCGGCTGGCACAAAAAATCCCTAATCCCGGCGCAGTCACTTCGTCTCCTCGTCGAGCCGGAACTGTCGTCCACGTAAGCGTTTACGCGCCCAACGCCGCTCGATGAGGCGGCGTTGGGATGGTCGCGGCAATGCGCAAAGTGAGATGCCACTTGGATTTAGCTCCAGAAAGGTTATTTTCAGTTCAACGATGTGTATCGCGCCATTTCCGAGCGCGATGCGTTGGACTTAGACTGGAGTCCGAATGCGGAAGCCGCGACCGAATTCGTACAACCCTGCGCAGGCCCTCCACCTTATCGCGAGCGATCGCAACGGTGACCCGCTCAGCTGCCCCTCATGCTCCGGCTCGATCGAGCGGGAGCCGGGCAATGCGCCGCCACCGCCGCGTTCGCACGTGACGCTCAAGTGCGTCGGATGTGGCCGGACCGCTCGCTACATCGCTGGCGCAGCCTGAACGATCGCTCAGGGAAACTGGAACGCTGCAGGTTAAGTACGACGAAGCCCCCGCGCCTTATTGGCCGGGGGCTTCGTCGTTCCGCTCACTGTGCGCGCCCGACTGGCAACCTCGTCCGCGCCGAGGCACCATGGTCGCGTCCTCAGGCCGAGAGGGAAATCTCCATCTGCACCAGGCGAGTGGTTGCCTGCGACCCGAGCAAGCCGCTCGCTCCGGATCGCAGCCCGGCAGCGTACTCCTCGAGGAGTTCCTCCGCCTCGGAGCCATCGCGCAGCACCTGCGCCGTCTGGTGCCGCGACTGCATCACGCGAAGCGGCGCGGCGCGCCCCTCAGCAAGTCCCGCGAGGAATAGTTCGGCTTCGGCGCGAGCTTCCGGCGCGAGGATCCTGACGAGCGGGTGATCCAGCAGCCGCTTCGTCTCGGCCATGTCCCGTGCGCAGAGCGCCGTGATCAAGGCATCCAGGTACGCCAGCATCCCTCTCTCTCCTCCGTTGCCGATAGATACACAGTGGAACCATGAAGTTCCGTTGGCAGCGAAGTTGTGTCACCATTCTGTCGCGATCCTGTCCGCAATCACCCCAAAAAGTCGAACGTGAGTGACCGGCGAGCGTTCGCCTCCGACCGCGGCGCGTAGCGATACAGCTGCGCGGGTCGACCTCGTCCCTCGGATCGCCACTCCTCGGTCGCCTCCACCAGCGCGGAAGCCTGGAGCGTGCGTCGAAAGCTCGCCTTGTGCAGTGGGCGTTCGAGCAGCAGCTCATACATCCGTTGCAATTCGCTCAGCGTGAAGCGCGCCGGCAGCAACCGGAACGCGATCGGCGCCGTGTGCATGCGAACGCGCAGCATCGCCGTGACATCCGCCGCCATCGTTCGCTGGCGCGCCGGCAGCTTCGAGTCTCCGGCGAGCGGCACCCACGCCATTCCCGCGGGAGCGCGGGTGCCGGCAGGCGCGATCACCACGAACGCCACGGAGAGCGCGCACTTCGAGGGGTGGGACGCGCGGTCGCCGTAGGCTCCGAGTTGCGCGACCCACGCCGGCGCCTCGCCCAACACCGAACGGGCGATGCGGAGCGCCGAGCGTTCGAGCGGCGCCAGCGGATCAAGGACCTCCCACGGCAACTCACGAGTGCGCTGTCCTGCCGTGCGCGCGAGCATCGCGAGCTCGCGTTCCTCGACTGTGCAGGCGACGATGTCGAGTGACGACACGGGGGTCATCACGACGCCGTCAGTGCGAGATGGTGCCTTGCTTCGAGGTGTCGACGTCATCTGCCTGGCCGGCGCGGAAGAGGAACGCTTCCATGTTCCTCGTGAGGAACTGCCGAGCCTGCGGGTCCATGACGTTCAGGCCGTAGTGGTTGATCAGCATGGTCTGCTGCTTGAGCCACAGCTGCCAGCAATCCGGACACGTCCCTTCGAGCGCGCGCGCGCCGATCGCACCGGGGAAGGGAGGGCGCTCGAAGCCGGTCTTGGTCTCGCCGCAGCGAAGGCACTTGATGTCAGCCATCATATCACTCCATGCACAGCCGTTGAACCTGCAATCTAGCTCGCGGCATCCGTCGCTCCAACGCTTGACACGGGGAACCGGGATTCGAGCCACCGCACCGTGGAGTCGGCGAGCTCCTTCCACCCGGTGTCCACCGTCACGACGTGACCGGCGCCGCGCGTCCACATCACCGTCTTGTCGTTTGACCCGATGCGTGCGATCGCATGGACCGACTGGTCGCGCGGCAGCCGGTTGTCCTCCTCCGACTGCACGACCAGCACGGGTGAATGGATGAAGCCGAGCCGGGCCGTCGTGTGCAGGCACAGCCGCTCGAGCGCCTCGAACGAGCGGCGGGTGGATGCCCCGTATGCGATCATCTCCTTCGCCGCCGCGGCATCGTGGATCGATCGCTTGCCGCCGCCGCTCACGTATTTCGAGAACAGCGACCAGAGCCGCGCGGTGCTCACCGCCACCTGCATCGGGCGCGGCACGAACAGCATCGGCGCATAGAGCACCACGCCGGCCGCGTCCGACTCGGCGGCCAGCCAACACGCGAGCGCTCCACCCATCGAGAGGCCGCCCACCACCACCGTGCGGTGCGTCGTGCGCAGCTTCGTGAACTCCTCGCGCGCATGCGCCAGCAGCTCCTGCTCCGTCCACTGGTCGAAGGCGCGCAGCGACCTGCCATGCCCCGGCATCAGCGGCAGGCGCACCGTCCACCCCGCAGCGTGGATCACCCGCGCGACCTGGTCGAGTGACTGCGGCGAGTCGTTGTAGCCGTGCAGCAGCAGCAGCGCACGGTTGCCGGGCGCCTCATACGTGCGCGGCTCCGCTCCGGCGACGATCCCCTCCGCCCCGAGGCGAAAGCGCTGGCCGAACCGGCGTTCGCGTAGCGTGGCGCGCATTGCGCGTTGCACCCACAGGAGCGCGGCAGCCGCCGCCGTGCCGACTGCCGTCGGGAGCATCAGTAGCGTGGCACGCTCGGGTCCACCTCCACGCTCCAGCGGTCGATCCCTCCCTCGAGGTTCAGCACGCGGGAGAAGCCGGCAGCGCGAAGGTAGTCCGCGACCATCGCGCTGCGCATCCCATGGTGGCAGTAGACGACGATCGTGCGGTCGCGGGGCAGGGAACCGTGACCTGCGGGCACCGACTGCATCGGCATCAACTGCGCGCCTTCGATGCTGCCCACATCGTGCTCCCAGGGCTCGCGCACGTCGACGACGAGCAGTCCCTCACCGCGCGCGAGGCGCATCGAGAGTTCCGCCGGCGCGATCTCGCGTCGCGCCGCAAGCTCGGCGTCCGCGGTCGCTGCTGATGCGACCTCGGTCCCGGCAGCACTCGATCCCGCAGCCGATCCCGCAGTCGTCGCCGCCGCCGATTCCCCGCAGAACGCGGCGTAGTCGGCGAGCAGTTCCGTCCGCTCGCGCGTCGCGCACCACTCGCACTGCGGGTCCCGCTCTACCTGCACTTCGCGGAATCGCATCCCCAGCGTCTCGACGATCAGCAGTCGCCCGATCAGCGGATCGCCGACTCCGAGCAGCAGCTTCAGCGTCTCCGTCGCCTGCAGCATGCCCATCAGTCCGGGCAGCACGCCGAACACGCCGCCTTCGGCGCAGTTGGGCACGCTGCCGGCCGGCGGCGGCTCCGGGTGCAGGCACCGGTAGCACGGGCCCGACTCGGCGCCGAAGACGCTGAGCTGTCCCTCGAACCGGTGGATGCTCGCCTGCACGTTGGGCTTCCGTTCGAGCACGCACGCATCGTTGATCAGGTAGCGCGTCGAGAACGAATCCGTGCCGTCGACGACGATGTCGTAGTCGGAGACGATGCCGCGCGCATTGGCGCTCGAGAGCACCGTCTGCCATGTGTCGAGCCGCACGTGCGGGTTCAAGTCCTCCAGCCGCCGTCGCGCCGAGTCCACCTTCGCGTCATCCACCGACGCGGTGCCGTGCAGCACCTGCCGGTGCAGGTTGTGCAGCGCGACGGTGTCGAAGTCGAGCAGTCCCAGGCGTCCGACGCCGGCTGCGGCCAAGTAGAGCGCCACAGGCGAGCCAAGCCCGCCAAGTCCGGCCACGAGCACGGACGAGGCGCGGAGTCGCTCCTGTCCGTCCCGTCCGAGCTGCGGCAGCACGAGCTGGCGCGCGTAGCGGCGGAGTTCGTCACTCGAGAGCGGCATCAATGGAATATACGCGAAGGGGCATCGGGGATTCGACGTCGAATCCGCGCGATGCCCCTTCGTTCCGGCGGGAGTGGTCCCGGAACCGCCCCCGCCATCACCTCAGGACGCTCGATGCGTCCTTGGCGAAACCATGCTTACGTCAATCGCGTGCGATCAACGCCGCGCGCGCCGTCTCGATCGCGGCCGTCGCAGCATCGAAACGCCGCACGAGATCATCGAGTTCCCGCTGGAAGAGCGCCGCGTCACCATAGCGGATCGCCTCGTTGACGCTCGGGAACACCATCGTGCTGTAGCCGTTATCGACGTCGGCCACGTATATGAGATTCCTGTACCACGGCCTCGTGCGCAAGCCCTCCGGTCGCGTCATCGCGCGCTCCACCTGGAGCAGCGCCGTGTTCGTCGCCTTGAGACGCGCCGTCGGGACACCGATCTCGAGGGCCACGTCACGCGCGGCCGCGAAGGAGATCGCCGAGCGCTCCATGCGATCGAGCGCCGCCGCGAGCGGCGCCGACGACCCGCTCCAACCCTTCGCCTGCAGGTTGCGATCGATCGGCGCGAGATAGCGCCGCATCGTGCGTGCGAACTCCACGTAGTCGTACGGCAGCACGTCCGCGTTCGCGAGGCGCATCATCATCGCCGTGCTCACGCGAGCCGCCGCGGCATGGTACCGGTAGCCCGGGTCGCCAAAGCGCTCCATGAACGTGTATGTGTCGTAGTTCGAGTGGTAGATCCCGTTGCCGCCGCCGAACCCCCAGTCCGAGTGCGGGATGCCGAGGTGGTTGTAGAACCCGGCGAAGTCCGAACCGCCGCCCGGGTCTCCCATCGCCGGCTCATCGCCCACTGGCACTCCGCTCCGCTTGCGCCAGACCTCGTACACGCTGCCTTGGCCGCTCGGGTCTGGCACGGCCTTCACCACGTCGCGCAGCGTCGCGCGCAGCGTCGGCGTGCCGCCGCCGCCGAAGTTCGGGCCGCTCGCGCTGACGTCCTGGTTCAGGTACGCGACGCCTCCGCGCATGAGGCGCAGCGAGTCGTCCTCCACGTACTCGCTCGATCCCACGAGTCCCCACTCCTCCGCGTCCCAGGTCGCGAACAGCAGCGTGCGCTTCGGACGCCATCCCGCCTTCATCTGCTCCGCGATCGCCCTCGCCGACTCCACCACGCTCGTCGTGCCGGAGACGTTGTCCACCGCCCCGGGGCTCCACGCATCGCGGTGACCGCCGATCACGATCACCTCGTCCGGGAACTCCGAGCCGCGGATGATGCCGAACGTGTTCCAGATCTTCTTGATCGCCGCCGTCGCCGTGTCGCTCTTCACGAGCACGCGCGCGCGCACCGGGCCGGGCCCCACGTGATAGCGGAACGCGAGGCCGCCCTGCCACGCCTGCGGGATGTTAGCCCCTCGCACGTCGCGCAGCAGTTCCACCGCATTGCCGTACGAGAGCGGCAACACCGGGATCCGCGGCACCGGCATCTCATCGAGCGGGATCCGCTTTGCACCGGCGGTGGAGGGATACCCGGGCGTGCTCGGATCACCCGCTCCGTTCATCACGCTGCCACGCTGCACGCCGCGCTCGTTGCGGTACGGACCTTCCGGATACACCTCGCCGCGCACGTAGCCGTCGTCCGCCGGGTCCGAGTACATCAGCAGCGCCAGCGCGCCGCGCTTCTCCGCCTCGCGCGCCTTGATGCCGCGGAACGACCGGCCATAGCGCGCGATCGCGATCTTCCCCTTCATCGAGACGCCGATCGAGTCGAGCTGCGCGTAGTCCTCGATCAGCCCGTAGTTCACGTACACCACCTCGCCCGTCGCGTCACCCGTGCCGCTGTAGCCGTTCACGGTCGGGTACTCGGGATGCGCCACCGTCGTCGGGTCGGACGGCGTGGAGCCCTCGCGCAGGTCGAGCTTGCGCGGGCTCGGCGAGATCCGCCACACGCCGTACTCGACCGTGTGCGGCAGCCAGACCTCGTACTCGCGCACTTCCGTCTCGAGACCAGCGTCCTTGAGCGCGTCGATCACCAGGTCGCGCGTGCGCGCCTGCGCCGGCGTGCCGGCGATGTGGGGCCGGTCGGCGAGCGCGCGGGCAAGCGTACTGATGCGCGCCGAGTCTGGCCGCGCGATCGCCGCGGCCTCCGCCGCGCGCTGCGCCGTCGCGTTGGCCGGCGAGTAACCGGTCATCTGCTGCGCCGGGAGCGCCAGCGGCGCGACCAGCAGTGAAAGTACCGTCGTGAGGTATGTCTGCTTCTTCATGACTGATGGTTGGTTGTGGTGTTGCGTCGCGGCACTCGCCACCGCGTCAGAATCCGTGCGCCGCGCGACCGGCCGCGCCGTCGAGCGACTGTGTCGTCTTGTAGTGCTCATGCCGCCCGTCGCCGGCGGCGGTCCGCGCCTTCTGCCGCATGGCGTCCATCTCGCCCGGATGGAAGGGCTTGAATGTCGTCGCCATCCGCATCGTCTTTCGGAGGTCCGCGCCGGACTCGACGTCGGCCAGCACGCACGCCACCGGCAGCGACCACGCGTACCGGAACGCGTCCTCCGCCTTCACGACCTTGCACCCGGGAATCGACCCGCCTGCCAGCGGCTGCGTGCCGATCACCGCGCCGCCGCGCCGGATCACCTCCGGCAGCACCTGCTTCTCGAACGACCGGAACGAGGCGTCGAACGGGTTGAGCGGCATCAGCACCGCATCCCATCCGAACCCGCGCGCGAGCACCTTGAGCGCGATGTGCGGCGACTTCTCACAGTGGAAGGCGATCTGCCTCACCTTGCCCTGCACCCGCGCCTCCTGTGCCGCGTCGAGCCCGCCGTGGTCGTACATCCACTCCGGGTCGTTGTCGTAGATCACCTCGTGGAACGACCACATCTCCACCCGATCGGTGTGCAGGTGCTGGAGCGTCTCCTCGAGCTGGATCATCGCCGTCTTGTAGTCGCGCCGGTGCGCGCAACACTGCCAGAGCAGCTTCACGCGGTCACGATAACCGTCGCGCAGCGCCATTCCCACCCAGCGCTCGGTGCGCCCATCGCCATACTCCGGCGCCAGCTCGAGCATCGTCACGCCGCGGTCGATGGCTTCGCGCACCGTCTTGATCGTCGCTTGTTGCCCGGCGCCCGCGAGACGTCGCGTCGAGAGGCCGAGGATGCTCGTGGCCGTCCCCGCGCGATCGAGCGCGCGCTGCTCGATCGGATCGGTCGTCCTGGTCATTCCTCCTCCAGCGTTTCGGCCACTTCCTGCGCGATGCGCCGCAAGGCGCTGTCGGGGTCCTCGTCCGGCGGCAGTCCCGGCACGAGGAGCGTAAGCTGGTGCAACATCTCGTCCTTGACGAGGTCCGGCGACGTCGGAGCCCCGAGGGACTCGAGCGCTCGCTCGGCCAGGTGCTGCAGCGCCGCGCGGGTGCCTTCGCTGAGCCCCTCGAACGCCGCCAGGTCGACGCGCGGCGGCAGGTGCGTCGCACGCGCGCGACGCGGTGCGTCGAACAGCGCCTTCACCGGCGCGAGTGTTACGGCGAACGAACCCTCGTTGTGCGTCGTCACCGCCGCCACCACCCCGAGCCGCTTGAGGCGCGTGAAGAGCTTCTCCACCGCGGGACGGAGGACGGCGACGCCATCCGCGCTCCGGCGTCCGCGTCCCGTGATCACCAGCACCTCGTCCGATCGCGCCATCTGTCGCTCGCGCATCCACAGCTCCGCGTGGCGCACTGCCGCCTCCGCGCTCGGGAAGCCGTGCAGATCGAGGGTCTTCGACGGGCCGAAGCGCAGCTCGTCGAACGCGGAGGTCGGCACGCCGACGGTCAGGGGGCCGTCGTCAGCGGGAGCGCCCGGCCGTCGAGCCGCTCGAGCGGCGAGATGCCGAGCCATGCGGCCAACGTCGGCGCCATGTCCACCACTCGTGCAGTCGTGCCCCGCTCGCCTGCGACGATGCCCGCGCCCCAGAACATGATCGGCACTCGCGCGTCGTAGTCGTGCGCCTGCCCGTGCGTGGCGTAGTTCACGCCGGCCCAGTACCCGAACGGCTTGAGCGTCGACACGGCCCGCACGTCGCCGCCCGGCGCGAACATGTGCAGCCAGCGCCGCGCGATGTCGTCGTGCGTCGTGTCCATCCTCGCGAGGTCCGACACGAGGTCCGCGCGGAGTACGCCGGTCTGGCGACGCATCTCGCGCACCCAGATCCGCGCGAAGTCGTCCGGGTCCGTGTTGGCGCGCCGGAACGCCGCGGCGTCGCGCACGCGCACGCCGTCGTCGTAATGCAGTGCCGTCGTGTCGATGCCCGCCCCGCGCAGGCGCTCCATCATCAGGCCCCAGGCCGCCGCCTGGCTCGTCCGCTGCGCGCCCTCGTTGGCATAGTACGGCGACCGCGCCTCCGGGTATGGAGCGACGCCATGGTCGGCCGTCAATGCGATCACGATCCGGCGGCTGTCGCGCATCGCGAACAACGAATCGAGGAACGCGCCGAGGTACCGATCGAGCCGCAACAACTGGTCGTGGATCTCCTTCGAATCCGGACCATAGCGATGTCCCACTGCGTCCGTCGTCGAGAGCGAGATCGCCAGCAGGTCCGTGCGCGAGGCGGAGGCCCCGAGCTCCATCCGGCGCGCGCCCTCGAGCGCGAACGCGAGCGTCAGCGAGTCCATCCACGGATATTGGGAGAACACCGCCGCGGCGGCCGCCGAGTCCGTCGGCACCACATGCGGGAAGGTGTAGTCGACCCCGCCCGACTCGACGCTCATCGTGTCCGGCTCGGCGTAGCGGTCCGGGTGCAGCAGCGGCACCCATGACTTGCCGGCGTACGATTGCGGCACCCGCCGCGCGTTGAACGCATCGACCCACGCCGGCAACCGGTCGCGATAGTAGGTGCTCGTCGTGAACCGTCCGTCTTCCGAGAACCAGTAGACCTCGGTCGTCGC
>Ga0247822_10000360_pt1 | contig 23828 bp, 18 predicted proteins | sample 13C_Cellulose_Da_FD_192423 | JGI IMG/M metagenome (GOLD analysis project Ga0247822, IMG submission 192423) | Soil microbial communities from agricultural site in Penn Yan, New York, United States - 13C_Cellulose_Day30 | ecosystem: Environmental > Terrestrial > Soil > Agricultural land | place...
GATGACGTCGTTGTTCCAGTTGCGCGGGTAGTTCTCGGCGAGGAAGGCCCAGGAGCTCGACGGATCGACGTACGCGCCGATGTGATCGCTGACGACGGTGCAGCCGATGCGGCCGATCGAGAACGCGGGGAGCAGGCCGATGATCGCGATGTCGGCCATCAGCTTGCCGGGGAGACGCTTCCACCACACGTAGAAGAAGAACCCGAGCGCGCCGCCGACGAAGCCGCCGTAGGAAGAGATGCCTTCCCACAGCTTGAGCATCAGCGGCCACTCCGACGGGTGGATGCCGTTGATCTCGAACCAGGGCTTGTGCTGCTGGTACATCACGACGTCGAGGACGTGTGCACCGATGAAGCCGGTCACCGTGATCCAGCCGGTCAGCCCACGGATGTGATCGTCGCTGACGCCGTGCCACTCGGCGTAGCGCCGCAGGATCGAGGCGCCGATCAGGACGCCCGCGGCGACGATGATCCCGAACCACTGGAGCGGACCGATCGACCCGAGGTGGAAGTGGGGGATTCCGACCGTGCCGACCGTGGTGGCGGCCGAGAGGGAAATGGCGGCGGCGTACATGCGGGGCGAGCCTACACCACGGGAGGAGCCGCGCTATGCTCGTGGCGTGATCTGGGAGCCATTCGTGCTGGCATTGGTCCTCGGGCTGATCGTCTCGGCGGGCCTGTACTTCGCCTACCTGTGGCCCTCGGTCGAGCCGACGGACGAGGAACCAGGTACGGCCGCCCCAGATTCCCGGAGTGACGAGCCCGCATGAGGCGCGCCGCCCTCGCCTGCCTCATCGCGACGACGAGCCTCGCGCCCGCGGCTCCGACGCGTCCGGCCGGCGGCGTGGTCCGCGTCGATCACTACGATCCGCAGGCAGTGCCCACGAAGGGGCCGGCCAACGCGCTGGTCACGGTCGAGTTGTTCTTCGCACCGTCGACGAACAACAACGCCGCGTTCCCTGCCCTGCGCCAGCTCGAAGCGCTCCAGCAGAAGCACCCGACTCGAATGCGGCTCGTGTATCGCGTCATCCAGCGCAGCGCACAGCCCCCCGGCCCGCAGCTGCCGACCCTCGCCCTCGAAGCGTTCGCGCAGGGAAAGTTCTTCGAGCTGCTCGCTGCGGTGCAGCTGGAGCGGCAGACACTCACGCGCGACAAGATGCTCGAGCTCGCGCGCCGCGTCGGCGTCGACCCGGCCCGCGCCGAACGCGCGATCACCGACGACCGTTACCGCGACGTGATCAACGCCAACGAGCACCGCATCGAACGCCTGCGCGGCACGACGGCGCCGATCGTGTTCTTCAACGGCAAGCCCGTGCGCTCGTCGCCCCGCTCGACGACGGACGCCGACTACGAGAACGCCTATCAGGAGGCCTACGAACGCGCCCGCGACCTGGTCGACCGCGGCGTCGCGTCCAAGGATCTGCCGGCCGCGCTGGAAGCGCAGATCCGGGACACCTCCCCGCCCACGATGATCCCGATCGGCACGTCTGACGAAGACCTGGTCGGGGATCCGACCGACAACCCGCTGATCTCGCCACCGCTCACACTGAGCGGGCTGCCGACGCTGGGGGCGCCCGAGGTCAAGGCCCCGGTCCCGATCGTGCTGCTGTGCCGCCCCAATGACACGGGGTGCAACACGACCATGCGCGGCTTGCGCAAGATCGCCGACATGTTCCGCGGCGAGGTCCGGGTCGTCTGGGCCCCGTGGTTCGACGTGACGCGCGAGGACGCCGCCGAGCTCTCGCTCCTCGCCGATGCGGCCCTGTGCGGCGAGCAGCTCGGCTCGAACCCCGACGACTTCGACGCCTCCCCCGGCTGGCAGTGGGTGGTGGAGACCTACAGCCACATCGCACGCCAGCATGGTCGCCGCGTGCCCCCCGAGCCGCTCATCGACAGCGTCGCCGCCAAGCTGCGGATCGAGCCGAAGGCGATGTCGGCCTGTCGCGCACGTATGGCCAGGACCGCGCTGGACTGGATCGGTTCGGCGCGCCGGTCAGGTGTTACTGGATCGCCTTCCGTCGTGATCGGCGGCCGCCTCTACCCCGGCCTCAACGACGACAGCACGATCCGCCAGCTGGTCGAGGCGGAGCTCGCCCCCGGCGTGCTCGAACGGTGCGCGACGACCGGCTGCTAGGTTTGACCGGTTTCGCGCTACCGTGGTACCCGAGAAGATGATGGAGCTGACGTTCGCCGCGGCCACCGATGTCGGGCGGCAACGTCAGCACAACGAGGACAACTTCCTCATCGACAAGAAGCTGCGGCTGTTCCTGGTCGCCGACGGCATGGGCGGACACGCAGCCGGTGAGGTCGCATCGTCGATCGCGGTGCACGAGATCCGCGACAAGATCCACGCGAGCCGCGAGCTGATCGAGCGCTATCGCGTCGATCAACCGAACGTGCAGCCGTACGAGATCCTGCAGGTGCTCGAGCATGCCGTGCAGGCGGCGTGCAGCGCCGTGCACACGCGCGCGCAGGCCGAGCCCGACAAGCGCGGCATGGGCACGACGACGAGCGTGCTGCTCATCGCGGGTGCGGGGGATCAGCTGCGCGGGTTCATCGCGCACGTCGGCGACAGCCGCGTGTACCTCGCGCGCCAGAGTCAGAGCCACGTGCTCACCGAGGATCACTCGCTGATGAACGAGCTCGTTCGCCGCGGCAAGCTCAACCGCGAGCAGATCGAGAGCTCGCCGTACAAGCAGTACAAGAACGCGGTCACGCGCGCGGTCGGCGTCTATAGCTCCGTCGAGGTCGACACGTTCGACTTCGACATCCTGCCCGGCGATCGCTTTCTCCTCTGCTCCGACGGCATGTACGCGTACATCGACGATGCCGAGCTGCCGCGCCAGCTCGCCGACGGCGAGGTCAAGGACGTGCCGAAGCTGCTCGTCGACAAGGCGAACGCCGGCGGCGGCCACGACAACATCACCGCGGTCGTCGTGCGCGTCGGTGGGTCGGCGCAGGCCGAGGAAGCACCGCACACCAGCGACGTCTCGCTCAAGCTCGACGTGCTCAAGGGGATGCAGCTGTTCCGCTTCCTCTCGTACAAGGAGCTCGTCCGCGTCTCGAACATCGCCGACACGATCGAGGCCACGGAGCAGCGCACGATCTTCAGCGCCGGCGAGCCGGGCGACGCGATGTACGCGGTGCTCGGTGGCACGGTGAAGCTGTCGAAGGGCGACACCGTCGTCGCCGAGCTCGGCAAGGGCCACCACTTCGGCGAGATGGCGCTCGTCGATCGCTCGGTGCGCTCGCTCAACGCGATCGCGACCCCGGGCACGCGGCTCGTCGTCATCTCGCGCAAGGACTTCTTCGACGTCATCAAGCACGAGCCCGCGACCGCGGTGAAGCTGTTGTGGAGCTTCGTGCAGGTGCTCGGTCAGCGGTTGCGCAAGACGACCAGCGACCTCGCCGATGCGCGCCACGGCGATCGCATCACGACCGAGTCCGAAGAAGAGAACCTATTTCAGGACTGACAGCGCCTCGATCACCGCGGGCGGCGCTTGCACGAGCTCGATCAGCACGCCCTCGCCGGAGCGCGGCGCGGCGTCGTTGCCCTTGGGGTGGATGAAGCAGACGTCGTACCCCGCGGCGCCCTTGCGGATGCCGCCGGGCGTGAAGCGCACGCCCTGCGCGGTGAGCCACGCGACCGCCGCGGGAAGATCGTCGATCCACAGCCCGAGGTGATTGAGCCGCGGCTCGTGCACCTTGGGGCTCGCGTTCGGATCGATCGGCTCCATCAGGTCGATCTCGACGGCGGTGGGGCCGTGGCCGACGGTGAGGATGTCCTCGTCGACGTTCTCGCGCTCGCTGCGGAACGTGCCGGTCTTGGGGATGCCGAACAGCTCGCTCCACAGTCCGCCGAGCGCGGCCTTGCTCGGACCGCCGATCGCGATCTGCTGGATGCCGAGCACGCGGAAGGGCCGGGTCACTTCGCGGCCCTCCCGGAGGCTCGAACGTCAGCGAGCGTCTTGAGCCCCATCCGCGGCGCGTTCACGAGGATCGACATGTTGCCCGACGGGTGCTGGTTGTCGCGCATCAGCTGGTGACACTCGCCGGTCTCGGCGAACGTGAACGTACGCGACAGGCACGGATCGACCTTGCCCGCGATGACGAGGTCGTTGATGCCCTTCGCCTGCTCGTCGTTCGCGAAGTGCGAGCCCTGGAGCCGCTTCTGCCGCATCCAGTGATAGCGGAGGTCGAGGGTCGCGTTGTAGCCGGTCGTGCCGGCGCAGATGACGACCATGCCGCCGGTCTCGCACACGAAGCAGGACGTCGGCAGCGTGGTCTCTCCCGGGTGCTCGAACACGATCGTCGGATTCTTCTTCTCGCCGAGCGCTTCCCAGAACGCGGCGCCGAACGCGCGCGCCCCCTTGAGCCACACGTTGTACTCGACCTCGTCGGACCAGCGCGGCAGCTTGCCCCAGTGATCGAACTTGCGCCGATCGATCACGCCGACGGCACCGAGCCGCTTGCAGAACTCGTTCTTCGAGTCGCCCGAGACCACGGCCACGGGACGCGCCCCGGCCGCACGCGCGATCTGCAGCGCCATCGAGCCGAGGCCACCTGCCCCGCCCCACACGAGCACGGGCTCGCCCGGCTTCACCGTGTTCGGAGCCCAGCCGTGGAGCATCCGGTAGGCGGTGGCGCCGACGAGCATGTACGCGGCAGCCTCTTCCCACGTCAGGTGCGGCGGCTTGGGCAGACACTGGTGGTCCTGGACCTTCGTGTACTGGGCGAAGCTGCCCCAGTTGGACTCGTAGCCCCAGATGCGCTGCGACGGCGCGAACATGGGATCCTTGCCCGCGAGGACCCACGGATCGTCGGGGTCCCACATGCCGCAGTGGACGACGACCTCGTCGCCGACCTTGACGTTGGTGACGTCCTTGCCGGTGGCCCACACCACGCCGCTCGCGTCGGAGCCGCCGATGTGGAACGCCTCCTTCTCCCCCTTCTTCTGCCGCGCCTTGATGACGTCGATCGGGATGCCCATCGCCGCCCACACGTTGTTGTAGTTCACGCCCGCGGCCATCACGTAGACGAGCACGTCGCGCGGCCCGAGCTCCGGGATCGTGACCGGCTCGAGCTTGAAGGCATCGCGCGGCTCGCCGAACCGCTCGCTGCGGATCAGCTGCGCGAGCATGCGCGAGGGAACGACGCCGAGGTCGGGGACGTCACCGAGCTCGTAGAGATCGCGGGACACCGGGGCAGCGATGGTCGACACGATGCGTTGAGCCTACGCGATCTCCTCGACGAGGGCAGGCTCTCACGGCGATCTCGCCGGGCGAAGCCGCCTCAGCTGCGCGGGCGCGCCGAGCGCCCGTTCACCGGTGCGCCGTCGTCGCGTGACAGCTCCGACTCGACGAGCGATTGCGTGGCGAGCGAGCCCGGCTCGAAGCCATCGAACGAGACCACCTTCTCTGGATCGAGCTGCGAGAGTCGATAGAGATCGGTGTAGGCCTCGAACACGCCGGGGCGCGTGCGCAGCGCCTGATACGCGCGGCCGACCGCCTTGAGGCTCTCGGTCTTCGCGCGTGCTTCGAGCTCGGCGACGCGTTGCTCGGTGCGCGCGACGAGCAGCGCTGCGTCGGTGCGGCCGCGCTCCTCGTACTCCGCCTTCGCGACCTCGAGCTTGGCGGCGACAGCCTCGAACATCTGGCGGGCGACCTCCGGACGGAACTCGACGTCGAGGATGCGCACGTCGTGGATCTCGATGCCGTACGTCGCCATCGTCGCGCGGATCGAGGTGGTGAGATCCGCCGACAGCTGGCGATCCGAGCGCAGGAACAGCGCGCGATCCTTGCCGGCGAGACGGGCGCCGGCCTCGTGCACGGTCGCACTCTCGAGCGCCTCTTCCCAGTCGTCGACCGCGAACAGCGCGCGCTCGGCGTCGGAGATGCGGAAGGTCACGCGCAGCACGACTTGCACCATCGTGCCCTGGCTGTCGTTGGTCTCGATGCGGCGGAAGATCCGCTCGTCCCACTGGCGGCTCGCGGTGAGCCAGCGATCGTAGGGCGCCAGGCGCGTCGCACCGACGAGCCCCGGCTCCTGGTAGCGTTCGTGCAGCTTGCCGAACCGCAGCTGCACCACCTCGTGCGCTTCGGGGTTGAAGACGAAGTAGCGGCGGAACAGCAACACCGCGAGGAGCAGCGTTCCGGGCACCGCGACGGCACCGATCAGCGTGTGAAGATCGAATTGCATGGGTTAGCTCCGGAGGGTGGTCGTGTGGTTGAGGTAGATGCGTCGCGAGCCGCCGAGCACCTCGAGGCGCCGGCGATCGACGTAGTCGCAGAGCACGCCCTGCTCGGCGAGCGTGGCGAGCTCCGCGCCGACGGTGAGGATCTCGGACTCCGTCGCGAGAGCGTGCGCGTTGGCGATCGCGACCGCCTGCTCGGCCGCGAGCACGCGCTGCTGTGCGGTGAGCTCGGTGCGTGCGACGAGCGCGTCGGCCTCCGACTCCGCGGTGATCACCGCGTTGAGTGCGTCGACGAGCTCCTCGGGCGGATCGAGCTGCAGGTAGTCGACCGCGATCACCTCGACGCCGTACTCCTCGGCGGCGGCCTCTCGCATCGCATCGAGCGTTCGCTGTTGCAGCTCGTTCATGTGCAGGCGGAGCGCGGTGTACGCGGACAGCTCGCTGGGCTGTTGCTCGAACCGCGGGATCTGCTCGCGCACGGTCAGGCGAAACAGCGTACGAAGGTGTTCCGGCGCGTCCTTCGCCTCGGCGAGGAACCTGGCGAGGTGCAGCGGCGAGACCCGGTAACGCAGCCGCGCATTGACGCGCACCCGCGTGCCGTCGGCGGCGAGCGCCTCGATCGAGGAGCCGGTCTCGGCGACCGACAGGCTGCGCTCGGCGAGCGAGACCTCGATCGCCTGCGCCCACGGCGCTTTCCACGACAGGCCGGGGCCGTACGTCCGCACGGCCCCGTTGGCTCCGCGCACGAACTTGCCGAACACGGTGAGCGCGCCGATGTTCCCGTTATCGACGCGGAACCCGGAACGCACGAACAGATAGACCGCGACGATCGCGGTACCGATGATCAGACCTAGAACAAACGAGCTCATGACGGTCTCCTAGAGAGGCTTGATGGATGCGATGCGGTGAGGGATGCGCGCGGCCACCGTTTCGGGCTCGACCTGACGCGAGTACGCGACCACGAGGCCGCGATTGACCTGGACGACGTCTTCGTTGAAGTGCGCGTGCGCGTCCTCGACGTCGGGGAGCTCGGCGACCTTCGCCGCACAGTCGACGACCCACCCGCTCGGCACCCGCTTGCCGGGCGGGACCTCGACGCCGACCACGAGAGCGCCGTGCCCGATGAAGCAGCCCTCGCCGATGATCGAGTCGTGCACGATGGCCTTGAACCCGATGAACGTGCGCGCGCCGATCATGCTCGGGCCATGCACGAGCGCCTGATGAGCGAGCGAGCAGTCGGGCCCGATCCACACCGCCCACCGCCGCCCGCCGACCATCACCCACTTCTCCTTGAGCGCGTGGATCACGACGCCGTCCTGCACGTTCGAGCGATCGCCGATGTAGAACGGCGCGCCCTCGTCCGCGCGCACCGAGGTATCCGCGGCGACGTTGACCTCGCGACCGAGCTCGACCCAGCCTATGACCGAGGCCGTCGGATGGACGAACGCCGTCGGATGGATCTTCGGGCGCGTACGCACGTGGCGCGACCACACGGCTTGCTCGTGCAGCGGGACGTGGACATCGCCCTCCTTCGGCTCCTCGGGGGTGCCGTGCGGCGACACCACCGCGCGGATCATCGGGCTCGGACGCAGGATCGGCGCGTCCTTCGCACGACCGCGCTTGTGCTTGGCGAGCCACGCATCGACGTAGACCAGCGCGCAGCCGATGAGCAGACCGGTGAGCAAGCTGCCGAGCAGCGTGCCGACCGCCGCGACCGCGAACGCGAGCGCGTGGAACCGGTTCGAGCGCAGCGCCTCGACGAAGTACTTGACCTTGATCAGGCGCCACGCGATCACGACGAGGAGGCCGGCCAGCGCCGAGATGGGGATGACGCCGAGCGAGTGACCGAACACGTACGCCGCGATCGCGATGAACACGCCGTGGAACATCGCCGCCATGCGCGTGCGGGCGCCGGCGCCCTGGTTGACCGAGGTCCGCACGATCACGCCGGCGAGCGACATCCCGCCGAACAGGCCGGAGATGAAGCTGCCGACGCCCTGGCCGAACAGCTCCGCGTTGGGCGCGTAGCCGGACTTGCCGTTCGCCATGTCGTCGACCGCCTTCGCCGAGATCAGCGACTCGGCGCCCGACAGCAGCGCGAGCGGCAGCGCGGCGATGATCAGGGGGAACCAGCTCTTGCCCTCGGCGAGCGAAGGAATCGCGAGCGACAGGTTCTGCAGATCGACCTCGCCGACCTTGGCGATGCTCCAGTCGAGCTCGTACGCGACGAACGTCGCGATGATGATGCCGAGCAGCGACGACGGAAAGCTCTTGAGGTGCGCGAGCCCGACGGTGATCCAGGCGACGAGCATGCCGCACACCACGGCGAGCCACTCGACCTCGCGCAGCCACTGCATCGACCAGAAGTCGGTGATGACGTGCCACAGCGCGAGGTCCGAGCCGAGCAGGATCGGCACCTGCTGGTCGAGCAGCTTGAGGCCGACACCGGTGGTGAAGCCGGCGAGCACGACCTTGGGTAGGAGGTTGGCGAACTTGCCCCAGCCGAGCATGCCGAGCAGCACGGTGACCACGCCGCACACGAGCGCGGCGGCCATGGCTCCCCCGGGGCCGAACTCCGTGACGATGCCGAACACCATCACGTTGAGTGCGGCGGCCGGACCGCTGACCTGGAAGTTCGAGCCGCCGAACGCGGCGGCGAAAAAACCGCCGATCGCGCCGGCGATCAGGCCCGCGCTCGCGGGGAGTCCGGCGGCGAGAGCGAGGGCGACGTTGAGCGGGATCGCGACCGTGGCGACGGTGAGGCCCGCGAGCACGTCGTGGAAGGACAGGCCGTGCGAGACGATCTCACCCCAGCGATCGCGCAGCGTGCTGCGGATCTCGGCGACACCGGACGTGAACGGACGCCGCGGGCCCTGGCCGGCGCGGTTGGTCTTGAGCTTTGCGTGACGGGTACGAGCGCGCGCAGATTCGCGCGCAGCGGTGCGTTTGATCGAGCCTGGATCGGACGGATCGCGCCGGCGTACCGCCGGCGTGACGGTAGACGAAGACATGAACACCTCGGAATGGCGGGGTGGGCGCACGCCGTCGCGGGACGCACGTGTGCGCCGCGAGGACGAGCGAGCAAGGAGGACAGCGACCACGCGGCGCGAGACGCCGCGGGCGCTAGCTCATTGCTGTCGCCGGACCGAGTACAACGACGGATGAACGGGCGGCGCCACCGACGCGACGCGCACCAGCATGGGCGCGGGCGTACCGACGGCGGAGAGCGCCTTGACCGCAGCGGTGGCGGGGCGCGCGGGCGGCGGTGACGAGCGGCGCGCGACCTCGGTCGCGTGCTCCTGCTCGTGCTCGTCGCGCTCTTCTTCCCCGCTGTTCGCGGGGATATCGGAAGCAACGACCGCGCGAGAGAGCGTCCCGTACCAGCACGACGGCAGCACCAACACCAAGAACAGCGTCAGGAGCAGGCCAATCCAGCTCTGTGTGTTCCCACGCAAACGCACGGCGGCATTCCTTATACGGCAACTACCTCGTCACGCAAGACAACATTTCCACGAACTCGCAAGATCAGTCCGAGATATCCGGCTCGATGAAACACCATTTCACTTCCGGCACCTTGGCCTGCAGCCGTTGCTCGAATGCGTTGATCGACGCGACGAGCTCCTGAGTGCCGAGCTTGTCGACGAACTGCAGCTTGCACGCCACCATCACCTCGCCCGGGCCTTGCTGCACGGTGAGCGCCCGCAGCACCTTGATGATGCGCTGGTCCTCACCAGCGGCCGCCGTGATCTCCGCGACCAGCCTCGGATCCGCGGCCTCGCCGAGCAGCAGGGACTTGACCTCGGCCGCGAGGAAGATCGCGACCGCGATCAAGACGGTGCCGATGCACAAGGTGCCGATCGCGTCGAACATTGGATTGCCGGTGACCCACGCGACCACGATCGCGATCAACGCGAGCGCGAGCCCGAGCACCGCGGCGCCGTCCTCGCCGAAGATGACGACGAGGTCGGAGTCCTTGGTCTCGCGCAGGTATTGGATGAGCGAGCGATCGCCCTTGCGTGCGTTCACCGCCTTGTAGGCCCCGGCCATCGCCCAGCCCTCGACGACGAGCGCGAAGGCGAGGATCCCGATGGCGATGTGCGGGCTCTCGAGCGGCGAGGGGTGCTGCAGCTTGTGGATGCCTTCGTAGATCGAGTACGTGCCGCCCCCGAGGAACAGCAGCATCGCGACCATGAACGACCAGAAGTAGAGGTTGCGGCCCTGGCCGAGCGGGTACTGCTCGCTCGGCGGGCGGCGCGCCTGGCGCAACCCGAGGAGGAGCAGGAGCTGGTTCACGCAGTCGGAGAGCGAGTGCAGCGTCTCCGCGAGCATCGCGCCCGAGCCGGTGACGAATGCGCCGACACCCTTCGCGCATGCGATCGCGAAGTTGGCGCCGAGCGCGCGCAAGATATAGCCGGTGCCTTCGCCATTGCCTGCCATGACATCGCCTCGTTACTTCAGAAGCTTGGAGAGCGCCTTGAAGTCGTCCGTGCCGGCCTGACCGAGCAGGTCGAACACGGTGACCTCGGTCGAGGTGATCACGGCGCCCGCATCGCGCGCCATCTCGAGTCCGATGCGCCAGTTCGCCTTCGTGCGGCTCGCGACCGCGTCGGAGACCACGTGCACCGCCGTCGCGGCCGGGATGAGATCGCGCACCGTCTGGAACACGCAGACGTGAGCTTCCATCCCGCACACGAGCCATTGCTCCCGTGCCATCAGCGCCCCCGAGCGCACGGTGGCATCGCACTGCCAGAACTCGTCGGCCTTGGCGCACGAGAACGCGACCTTGTCGAAGGTGTGCACGGGCACACCGGCGGCCGCGGCGTCCGCGAGCGCGGCCTGCAGCTCGGGCACGGTCTGACCGAGGCCTTTCGGGTACTGCTGGCTGACGACGATCGGGAGGTGCAGCCGCGTCGCCGTCGCGATCAAGAGCTGCGTGTTCTTGACGACGTTCGCGGCCACCTGCGGCGGCATCGCCGGGACCAGGCGCTCCTGGAGATCGACGACGAGGAGCGCCGCCCGCGCGCGAAGCAGATTCTCGCGGCGCCGGACGTACTCGACCTCGACGAAGCTCATTGTTTCCCCGCCGGCAGAGCCGGCAGGGCCCCCACCCCGCTTCGATTCACTTCGCTCATCGGGTCACCTGCGCGAGGGTCGCGAGCGCATCGCTCAGGCGTTGCAAGCGCGCCTTCTCCTCGGTGAGGCGCGCGCGCTGCTCGGCGACCACGTCCTCGGGCGCGCGCGCGAGGAAGTCGGCGTTGCCGAGCTTCTTCTCGAGCCCACCGATCTCCTTCTCCGCCTTCGCGATGTCCTTCTTGACGCGCGCGGCCTCCGCGGCGGGATCGATCTGATCGCCGAGCGGCATCACGATCTCGACGTCGGAGCTGATGACCTCCTTACCGGCGAGGCCGGCGTCGGGGAGTCCATTCAGGTCGAGCTTCACGCGCGCCGTCCGCTCGATCGCATCGCGATAGGTCTTCAGCATCTCGCCGCGCTCGCCGCTCGCGCGCACGCCGACGAGCACCGTCGACGCGGGTGCGATGCCGTACGTCGCCTTGAGCATGCGGCAGCCCACCGCGACCTGCTGCACGAGCGCCATCTCGGCCTCCGCGGCCATGTCGACGAACGCCGCGTCGAGCCGCGGGAACACCGTGATCATCAGCGAGCCCGGCAGCTGCGGCGGCTTCGGCAGCTTCTGCCAGATCTCCTCGGTGACGTACGGCGCGAACGGATGCAGGAGGCGCATCGTGGTCTCGAGCGCGGTCGCGAGCACGCCCTGCACCACGTGGCGACGCGCGGCGCGCGCGGGATCCTGCACGAGCTCCTCGCTCTGATGCAGGTGAGGCTTCGCGAGCTCGATGTACCAGTCACACAGCTCGCCCCACACGAATTGATAGATCGCGTTGGCCGCGTCGCTGAACCGGAACGCCTCGAGTGCAGTGTCGACCTCGGCGGCGACCGCCTGCATGCGCGACAGGATCCAGCGCTCGGGCATCCCGAGCGCTGCGCGCCCCGCCGGCGTCGACAGCTGCGCCTCGAACCGCTCCGGGTCGTAGCCGTCGAGGTTCATCAGCGCGAACCGCGACGCGTTCCACAGCTTGTTGATGAAGTTGCGATAGCCCTCGACGCGATCGGTCGACAGCTTGATGTAGCGGCCACTCGTGTTGAGCGCGGCGAGCGAGAACCGCAGCGCATCGGCGCCCATCGCCGGGATGCCCTTCGGCGTGTGCTTCTTGATCGCCTTCTTCACCCCGTCGGGATCGGGCGGCTTCTCGGTGTCGACGCGCTCGAGCAGCGTCTCGAGCGTCGCGCCGTGCACGATGTCGAGCGGGTCGATCACGTTGCCCTTCGTCTTCGACATCTTGTCGCCGTTCTCGTCGGTGACGACAGATGTCAGGTACACGGTGCGGAACGGCACCTTCCCCATGAAGTGGAGGCCCATCATCATCATGCGGGCGACCCAGAAGAAGATGATGTCGGGGGCGGTGACGAGGACGTTGTTCGGATAGAACGTCGACAGCGCGCGGGTCTTCTCGGGCCAGCCGAGGGTCGAGAACGGCCACAGCGCCGACGAGAACCACGTGTCGAGCACGTCCTCGTCCTGCCGGAGCTCCGTCCCCTTGCACTTCGGACACGCGGAGGGCGTCTCGCGCGCGACGATGGTCTCGCCGCACGCGCAGTACCACGCGGGGATGCGATGGCCCCACCACAGCTGGCGCGAGATGCACCAGTCGCGGATGTTGGTCATCCAGTGCATGTACGTCTTCGTCCACAGCTCGGGGACGAACTTGGTCTTGCCCTGCTCCACCGCGGCGGCGGCCTTCTCGGCCAGCGGCGCCGCCTTCACCCACCACTGATCCATCAGCATGGGCTCGATCACCGCGCCCGAGCGCTGGCTGCGGCCACGCGGCACCTTGTACGGCTTCACCTCGCCGAGGTGCCCCCCAGCCTCGAGATCCGCGACCACCGCCTTGCGCGCTTCCTCGACGGTCATGCCGACGTACTTCGCCGGCGCGGGCGCGCACATGCGGCCCTTGCTGTCGATCACCTGGAGGATCGGCAGGTCGAACATCACGCCGACCTCGTAGTCACTCGGGTCGTGCGCGGGCGTGACCTTCACGGCGCCCGAGCCGAACTCGGGATCCGGCCACGGCTTGCCATCGCGCACGATGTCGACCGCGACGATCGGAATCGTGCGACCGGTCAGGGGCAGCGTGATCTGCTTGCCGATGTGCGCCGTGTAGCGCGCATCGTTCTTGTGCACGACGACGGCGGTATCGCCGAGCATCGTCTCGGGCCGCGTCGTCGCGACGATGATCTCGCCCGAGCCATCCGCGAACGGATACTTGAGCTCCCACAGCGAGCCGTTCTCCTCGGCGGTGTCGACCTCGAGGTCGCTCACCACGGTCTCGCTCGTGGGATCCCAGTTGATCATCCGCTTCGCGCGGAAGATCAGGCCCTCTTCATACAGCCGCACGAAAGCCTCGAGCACGGCCTTGTTCGAGCGCTCGTCCATCGTGAACCGCTCGCGCGGCCAGTCGAGCGAGAAGCCCATCAGCTTCTCCTGCTCGGAGATGCGACTACCGCTGCGCTCCTTCCACGCCCATGCGCGCCGCATGAACTCGTCGCGGCCGAGCTCGAACCGAGTCTTGTTCTCGCGGCGCTTGAGATCCTTCTCGATCAGCACGTGCACCGCGATCGACGCGTGATCGATGCCGGGCATCCACATCGCGTTGAACCCCTGCATCCGCTTCCAGCGGATCAGGATGTCCTGCATCGTCGAGCCGAGCGCGTGGCCGATGTGCAGTGACCCGGTCACGTTCGGCGGCGGCAGCGTGATCGCGTACGGGACCGTCGGGCTCGCGTCGTCCGCGTGGAAGAAGCCGTTCTCGAGCCAGAACCGGAGCCAGCGGGGCTCGACCTCGGAGGGGTCGTACTGCTTGGGAAGCGCCGACGACGTAGTCACGGCGCGACGCTAGCACACCGCACGACGCATCGCGGCGGCGCGACCGCCCTCAGCCACGGGAGAACGGCGCGCCGCGCCTCGCGGCTCGAAGTTACTTCTTGCCCTTGGCCTTGTCGGCCTTCGCGTCGGCCTTGTCCGACTTCGCTTCGGCCTTCTCGGCCTTCACTTCCGCCTTCTCGGCCTTCGCCGTGGCCTTGTCTGCCTTGGCCTCGGCCTTGTCGGCCTTCGCCGCGGCCTTGTCTGCCTTGGCCTCGGCCTTGTCGGCCTTCACCTCGAGCTTGTCGGCCTTGGCCTTATCGGCGGGGTTGCCGGTCTTGTCGGCCTTCGCCGCGGCCTTATCGGCCTTCGCGTCGGCCTTCTCCGCCTTCATCTCCGCCTTCTGCGCCTTGGCTTCGGCCTTGTCGGCCTTCATCTCGGCTTTCGCGGCGGCCTTCTCCGCCTTGGCCTCGGCCTTCTCGGCCTTCTTCTCCGCCTTCTCGGCTTCCTTGGCGTCCTTGCGCGCCTCGTTGCGCTCGTGCACCTCGGCCTTGCGCTCCTGCCCGTGGTTCTTGAACGCCGGATCCGCGGGCGGTGGACCCGGAGGAGGGCCCGCGGGCGGCGGCGGCGGCGTGGTCACGACGGCCGGCGGCGGCGATGACGGCGGCGGCGGCGGCGGCGTGGTGGTCGTGCTGTACGCGCCTCCGCCGCTCGGAGGAGGAGGCGGCGGCGATCCGGAGGACGTCCGCGTGCTGCCTTTGACGAGACAGCCGGACAACATCAGCGCGGCGAGACCAGCGAGAAGGGAGTTGCTTCGCATGAGGTCGATCCTAGAGCACGCCGACGAGCGGCACTAGATGACCGGACGTTGCACACCGATCGCGCGTCGAGCGCGGGGCGGATTGCCCCGAGCGTCTTGCGTTTGACCGCCTGCCGGTGTCCTACGAGCTGCCGCGACGCGCGGTCAGATCCTGGATGTTCTCGCGGATGATCTGCTCCGCGAGATCCGGCACGACCTCCCAGACGACCTTCTCGACGACTTCCGCCGAGAGCTTGAGCAGCGCGAGCAACTCCGGGCTCCCCGGCTCGAGGCCGGTCGCCTCCGCCAGTCGAGCGGCCATCTTCGCGAGGGTGCGCTCGACGAGCGCGGAACGCTTGGTGAGGGTGCCGCTAACCATGGGTGGACGATTGGCTCCGAGCGAAGGATTGAAGGCGGGCGCGGGCGCCGGCGCGGCAGCCACGGCCGGAGAAGCAGAAGCAGCAGCGGCGGGTGCAGCCGGGGCGCGCATCGCAGGCGCCGCGGGCGCGCGACCCGCCTCGGGCGAGATCGGCGGCACGGCCATGACCGTGGTCTTGCTGACCGCCGGCGTCCCGGGCGTCGCGGGCGTCGCGGCCGGCGCGTTGCCGGCCGGCATCTTGATCGTCGGCATACCCATGATCGTCGCGGAGCGCGGCGGCTGAGCGCCGGGCTGCGCCGCGGGCGCCTTCGCAGCGGCCGCGGCCGCCGCGGCTGCGACGGGCGCCGCGGACGGCGACGGCGCGACCGAGGCTCCCTGACCGGGCTTGGCCACACCGCTCGCGGCCTTGCCGACGATCTCGGTGACCTTCTCGAGCATCGTCTGCGTGTCCCACGGCTTGGGGAGGTTCGCGTCGGCGCCGACCTGCACGCCCTTGGCGTTGTCGTACGGAGCGCCGTTGCCGACGAGGATGACGACCGGGACGTCCGCGGTCTTCGCATCCGACTTGATCGCGAGGCACACGTCGTAGCCGTTCTTGCCCTGCATCACGGAGTCCGCGAGCACGACCGCCGGCTTCTGGCTCTTGGCCTTCTCGACGGCCTCTTCGTAGCTGCGCGCACCGACGTAGGTGAACTCGGTGCCACGGAACGTGATGTCCGCGACCTGCTGCATCGTCACGCTGTCATCGACGCACAAGACAATCTTGCTCACGAAGATCCTCCACGAGTTGCATCACCCAGCACCGACCCCACACACAGACGGAAGCTGGATCGTTGGTAACACGCAGATCGCGGGAGCGTCAAACCAACTGCCGAGAATCCGTGGGGCTTTTCCGTGCTAGCTTGCGCCGCCCATGCCGACGCACCACACCCTCGTTCACCTCGCGGCGGCCGATGCCGTCGCCGCGCGCGCCGGGGTGGCCGCAACCGAGCTCAAGGTCGAGGCTCCGCCCCGCCCCGAGCTCGGTGATCTCGCCGTCGGGTGCTTCGCGATCGCCAAGGCCCGCAAGCAGAACCCGGCGCAGGTCGCGCAGGAGCTCGCGGCCTCGATCGCCCCCGGAGGCATGATCGCGAGCGCGAGCGCCGCCGGCCCCTTCGTCAACTTCAAGCTCGATCGCGCGGCGACGTTCCGCTGGGTCATCGACGCGGCGCTGCGGGGCACGCTGATCCCGCGCGAGGTCGGCGCGGGCAAGACGATCTGCATCGACTACTCGAGCCCGAACATCTCGAAGCACCTCGCGTATCACCACATCCGCGGCACGACGATCGGCCACGCGCTCGCGCAGATCTCCCGCGCGCTCGGCTATCGCGTCGTCGGCATCAACTTCCTCGGCGACTGGGGCGCGACGCACGGCATGGTGATCGCCGCGTACGAGAAGTGGGGCGCGGACGAGCCGCTCGACGTCACCAAGCTCAACGATCTCTACGTGCGGTTCCGCGAGGCCGCGAAGGACAATCCGTACGTCGAGCAGGAGGGCCGCAACGCGTTCAAGCGGCTCGAGGACGGTGACCCGAAGACGCGCGAGCTGTGGCAGCGGTTTCGCGACATCTCGTGGGCGGAGTTCGAGGACATCTATCGCCTGCTCGGCATCGAGTTCGACGAGGTGCGCGGCGAGAGCGCGTACGAAGCCGACATGCCGCGCGTGTTCGACGAGCTGCGCCCGCTGCTCACCGAGAGCGAGGGCGCGCAGGTCGTCAGCCTCGAGGGAGAGAAGACGCCGATCCTCCTGAAGACCAAGGACGGCACGACGCTGTACGCGACCCGTGACGTGGCGGCGGCCGAGTATCGGTGGGCGAACTACCAGTTCACGCGCTCGCTCTACGTCGTCGATCGCGGCCAGGCGCTCCACTTCCGGCAGCTGTTCAAGCTGCTGAAGAAAGCCGGGCACGCCTGGGCCGATCGCTGCGAGCACGTGCCGTATGGCCTGATCCGCGTGGCGGGCAAGCGCTCGGCGACGCGGCTCGGCGGCGTCGTGCTCATGCGCGACGTGTTCCGGATCGCCGAGGAAGAGGTGCGCCAGGTGATCGCGGAGGTCAACCCGAGCTTGCCCGCCGAGGTCGTCTCCGACGTCGCGATCAAGGTCGGCATCGGCGCGGTCGTGTTCGCGAACCTCGCCACGCATCGTGACAAGGACATCGACTTCGATCTCGACAAGGCGATCGCGCTCGAAGGCGACTCCGGCCCGTACGTTCAGTACAGCCACGCGCGCTGCGCGTCGATCGCACGCAAGGCCGGCGAGACCGTGAGCTCGGTCGACGGCGTTGACTTCGGTAAGCTCGCGCACGACGCCGAGTGGGCGGTCGCGAAGAAGCTGCTGGAGCTCCCCGAGCTCGTCGTGCGCGCGGGCGAGCACAGCGAGCCACACCTCGTGTGCCACTACCTCCTCTCGCTGGCGGGGGAATTCTCGCGCTGGTACACGCTCGGCAACGGGGATCCGTCGCTGCGCGTCCTCGTCGACGACGCTGCGACGCGTCGCGCGCGTCTCGCGCTGGTCGCCGCGGTACAGGCCACGCTCGCATCGGGACTCGCCCTGATCGGCATCGCGGCGCCCGATCAGATGTAGGCCGTCGGCGGTTCGCCCTGCGAAGGTCGCCCTCACGAGCGAAGAAGGACGCGCCACCACGCACGTGCGGTGGTACCAGTACGTACGTACGATGAGCGAGTCCAACCCCGTCGAGCACCGGATGTTCGAGCTGCTCGCCGTGACGGGCGCCCTGGCGGCGGCTCGCACGCGCGACGACGCCGCGCGCCTGACGATCGATCGCGGCACGCGCGCGGTCGGGGCGGTGAAGGGCGCGCTGTGGGTCCCCGATGCGAGCGGCAGGGAGCTGCGGCTGCTCGCATCGTCGGATCCCGATCCGGCCTCGGGCATCCCGCAGCGCATGTCGCTCGCGTGCGAGACACCGCTCGCCTCCGCGCTGCGCACCGGCGAGCCCGTGTTCCTCGGCTCGCCCGCCGAGTGCCACGAGCGGTTCCCGGCCTGGTGCGCGAAGCTCGCCGACGAGCGCCTCGACGCGCACGCCGCCTGGGCCGTGCTGCCGGTCGCCGGTGACCATGGCGTGCTCGCGGTCGCGTGCTTCGCGTACGACCACGAGCGCCGATTCGAGGGGCCCGACCGTGCGTTCAAATCGGTGCTCGTCCGCCAGTGCGCCCTCGCGCTCGAGCGCATCCAGCTGCAGGAGGAGGAGCGCGCGCGTCGCCTCGAGAGCGAGTTGCTGTTCGAAGTGACGGCGCGCGCCAACGAGCTCGACGACGTCGAGGCCGTCTACCACCTCGCGCTCGACGCGGTGAAGCGCGGCGCGAGCTCGGAGCGTGCGGCGATCCTCCTCTACGACGCCGATGACAAGATGCACTTCAAGGCGTGGCACGGGCTGTCCGAGACGTACCGCGCGGTCGTCGACGGTCACTCGCCGTGGACGCGCGATGCGATCAACCCGACGCCGATCGCCGTGAACGACACCGAGGCCGATCCGGCGTGGGAAGCGTACCGGCCGACGTTCCGCGCCGAGGGCATCCGCGCGCTCGCGTTCGTGCCGCTGGTGTGGCAGCGCAAGCTGATCGGCAAGTTCATGCTGTACCGCGACGACGCGCGCCCGTTCTCCGCGCGCGAGTTGCAGCTGGCCTCGGCGGTCGGCATGCAGGTCGCCGCCGCGCTCGAGCGCAAGCAGCACGAGCTGGAGCTGGCGCGCGCGTACGAGGTCGAGCGCCGGGCACATCTCGAAGCCGAGCAGGCGACGCGCGCGCGCGAGGAGATCCTGTCGGTCGTCTCGCATGACCTGCGCAACCCGCTCGCGACGGTGCTGATGTCGGCGACGGCGCTGCTCACCGTCGAACCGTCGGAGCGCGCTCACCGCGTGCGGACACTCGGCGATCGCATCCATCGCCAGGCGGCGCTGATGGCGCGCCTGATCGAGGACCTCGTCGACTTCGCCGGCATCCAGGCGGGCCGGCTCGCGCTCGCGCCGTCGGCGCACGCGCCTCACGAGATCATCACGACCGCGCGCGACATGTTCTCGTCCGTGGTCGACGAGCGCGGCCTGCAGCTCGCCGTGCGCGCGCATCCCGACCTGCCGAAGATCCGGTGCGACTCGGATCGTGTGGTGCAGGTGCTCTCGAACCTGCTCGCCAACTCGATCAAGGTGACCCCGCGCGGCGGTGTCGTCGAGATCGGCGCGGAGGAGACGCAGGGCGAGGTCATCTTCTTCGTCAAGGACACCGGGCCGGGCATCGATCGCACCGAGCTGCCGAAGATGTTCGAGCGCTACTGGCGCAGCCCGAACGCCGTGTACAAGGGTGCGGGCCTGGGCCTCTCGATCGCGCGCGGCATCGTCGATGCGCACGGTGGCCGGATCTGGGCCGAGAGCGAGGTCGGGGTCGGAAGCTCGTTCTACTTCTCGCTCGCGTCCCGCGATAACTGACAGCTCACACGCGGCCGAGCGAGCGCGGCGGGCGGCCGTGCTTGCCGCCGACGATGACGAGCACGAGGATCGTGAGCACGTGAGGGATGATCTGCGCGAGCTCGTGCGGAATGCCGGCGCCCGCGAGCTGGAGCTGGAAGTTGATCGCGTCGGCGAGCGCGAGGCCGCAGCAGTACAGCGCGGCCAGCGCCGGACGCCAGCCGGCCAGGATCACCATCGCGAGCGCGGCGTAGCCACGGCCGCTCGACATGTCGGCGACGAAGCCGCCGATCGATAGCGAGAGCTGCGCGCCGCCGGCGCCCGCGAGCGCACCACCGACGAGCGCCGCGTAGAGGCGCGGGCGCAGCGGAGGCACACCGGCCGCGACGAGTGCGTCGGGGCGATCACCCGCCGCGCGCAGCCGCAGCCCCCAGCGCGTGTGCCTGATCGCGAAGGGCAACGCGAGCGCAGCGAGGACCGCGAGCCACAGGACCGGGTTGGCCGCGAGCGGGCCCGCGAACGTCGGCACGGCCGGAGAGTTCGCACCCTCGTGATAGATGAGCTGCAAGAGGAACCGCGTGCCGCCGAGTGCGAGGAGGTTGAGCCCGATGCCGACGATGACCTGGTTCGCCTGGAGGACGAGCGCGCACCAGATCTGCACCGCCGCCACCGCCATGCCCGCGCCGACGCCACCGAGGACGCCGAGGTACGCCGACCCGGTGGCGTGCGCGACCGCGGCCGCGGCGAACGCCCCGAACAACAGCTTCGCCTCGAGCGCGAGATCGATGACGCCCGACGATTCGGTCACGGCGCCGCACATCGCGGCGAGCGCGGTCGGCACCGCAAAACGGATCGCCTGTACGAGGACGGTGAGCGAGAAGATCGCTTCGATCATGCGGCCCTCGCTTGCAGGGCCTCGCGACGCGCGAGCCACGGGCCAGCGCCAGCCGCCGCGAGCACGACCACGCCCTGCAGCATCTCGGTGAGCTCCTTGGGGACCTCGTCGGCGACGGCGAGCCCGCCCACCGACAAGAAGCCGAGCACGAGCGTCGCGAGCGCGACGCCGATGGGATGCGTGCGTCCGAGCAGCGCGGCGCTGATCCCGAGCAGGCCGGTCCCGCGGCCGAGGCCCTCCTCGAACGCGTGCTTGTGGCCGAGGACGAAGTTGGTCGCGGCGAGCCCGGCGAGCGCCCCCGAGCCGGCCATCGCGAGCAGCTGCACGCGCCCGATCGAGATGCCGGCGCAGCGCGCGGCCGCGGGGTCGGCGCCCACGGCGAGCCATGCACGCCCCCACGTCGTGCGCGACCGCAGCCACCACATGCCGGCGACGACGAGCACCGCGAGCACGAGCACCGCGTTGACCGAGCTACCGCCGAAGCCGAGCTGCGGCAGCTGCGCACCGGGGGCGATGTCGGGCCCGCGCGTGCTGCCCCCGCGGAACAGCGCCACGTTGCCGATGTAGAGCGCGAGGCCGGTGATGCTCGCGTTCAGCATGATCGAGGTGATCACCTCGTGCGCGTCGCGATAGATGCGCACGCCGCCGATCACCAGGCCGACGAGCGCGCCTGCGCCCGCGGCGGCGAGCAGGCACACCGGGATCGCGATGACCGCCGGCGTCGTCGCGGGCAGCGCTGCGCCGACCACGCCCGACGCGAGCACACCCGCGACGAGCTGGCCCTCGACGCCGATGTTGAACAGCCCGACGTCGAGCGCGAGCGCGACCGCGAGGCCAGTCAGTGCGAGGCCCGTGGCCTTGTACAGCACCTGCCCCAGCAGGTACTCGTCGCCGAACGTGCGCAGCACCATCTGCGACCACACGTGACCCGGCGCCTTGCCGGCGACCAGCATCAGCACGCTGCCAAAGGCGAGCGAGACGAGCAGCGCGATCACGACCGCGATCAGCTCGCGCTTGAGGTGTGGGCTCGGACGCAGCTCGGCCCAGCTCATGCCGCCCCCGTCATCAGCGCGCCGAGCGCGGCGCGCGCACCGGCGCCGGCGACGTGCTCGCCGACGATCGCGCCGCGCAGCACGACGACGATGCGGTGGCAGAGCGCGAGCAGCTCGTCGAGGTCGGCGGAGATCACGAGCACGCCGGCACCCGCGAACGCCGCGGCGCGCAGCCGCTCGTGGATGCGCACGACGGCGCCGAGATCGACGCCGCGCGTCGGCTGGCACGCGACGACGGCGACCAGCCCCGGGCGCGACAGCTCGCGGCCGATCACCACCTTCTGCTGGTTGCCTCCGGACAGCGACCGCGCGATCGCCGCGGGATCCGGTGGGCGAATGTCGAGCACCTCGATCTGCGTGCGCGCGTGTGCGAGGACGCGCCTGCGATCGACGCGGAACCGGCCGGTGACGTCGGCGCGGCCGAGCGCGAGGTTGTCGGCGATCGACGCCTCGAGCAGGAGGCCGCCGTGCTGGCGATCTTCGGGGACGTGCGCGAGACCGGCCGCGAACCGCCGCGCCGGCGAGGCGCGCGTGACATCGCGGCCGCCGAGCATGACCGTGCCGCGCGCGACGCGCTCGAGCCCGGCGACCGCGAGGGCGAGCTCGCGCTGGCCGTTGCCGTCGACGCCCGCCACCCCGACGAGCTCGCCGGCGCGCACGTCGAGGGTCGCGTCGCGGAGCCCGCCGAGGCTCACCCCGCGCAGCCCCAGCGCGACGGGCGCGCCCTCCGCGGGCGGCGAGACCGTCATCGTCGGTGGCAGGTCCGATCCGACCATCGCGCGCGCGATCGCGGACGTGTCGAGCGGGCCATCCGCCGTCGAGAACGTGGCGACGGTCACGCCCGCGCGCAGCACGGTGACGTCGTCGGCGACGGCGCGCACCTCGTCGAGCTTGTGCGTGACGATCACGACCGAGGTGCCGTCCGCCGCGAGCGCGCGCAGCCGCGCGAGCAGGCCCTCGACCTCGACCGGCGCGAGCACGGCGGTCGGCTCGTCGAGGATGAGCAGCCTGGCGCCGAGCCGCAGCGCCGCGACCAGCTCCGCGCGCTGCGCCGCACCGAGCGACAGCGTGCTCACCCGGGCGTACGGGTCGATGGGGAGACCGACCTTGGCGCCGGTCGCGGCGAGCTGCTCGGCCACGGGCGCGAGGTCGAGCACGGGCCCACCCTCGACGCCGAGCGCCGCATTCTCGACGACGCTCAGCGCCGGCGCCGACGCACCATGCTGCTGCACGATGCCGATGCCCGCCGCGCGCGCCCGGGCGCGGTCCCAGCTCGCGAGCGGGACCGTGTGGCCGAACGCGGACAGCGTGCCGCGATCCGCGCGCACCACCCCCGCGAGGATCTTCACCAGCGTGCTCTTCCCTGCCCCGTTCTCGCCGACGAGCGCGTGCACCGTCCCCGGGCGCACCGCGAGCGTGGCGCCGCGCAGCACGACGCACGCGCCATAGGCCTTGTCGAGCACGGTGTCGATGACGGCGGTCATCGCTCGGGGACCCGGATCTTGCCGGCGACGATCTCGTCCGCGATCGAGCGCGCACGCTGCACCACCTCGGGCGGCAGCAGCGAACGATTGCGCTCGTCGGAGACGAACCCCACGCCGCTCTCCGCGAGCCCGAGCTCGTGCAGCCCACCCACGAACTTCGCCTCGCTCACCTGGCGCACGATGTCGACCACCGCGACGTCGACGCGCTTGACCATGCTCGTCATCACGCAGCACGGCGCCGCCTCGTATTGATCGCTGTCGACCCCGATCGCACGCGCGCCGTGACGACGCGCCGCCGCGAACACGCCGTCGCCGGTCTTGCCCGCCGCATGGAAGATCACGTCGGCGCCCTTGCCGAGCTGCGCGCTCGCGAGCTCCTCGCCGAGCGATGGATCCGCGAACGCCTTGGGCTCGGTGCCCGCGTACGCGCCGAGCACGCGGCACTCGGGGCACACGTGGCGCACCCCCGCCTCGTAGCCCGCCTCGAACTTGCGGATCAGCGGGATCTTCATGCCGCCGACGAACCCGACCACCTTGGTGCGCGTCGTCATGCCGGCGATCGCGCCGACGACGAAGCTGCCCTCGTGCTCGCGGAACCGCAGCCCGGCGAGGTTCGGCAGCGGCCCCACGC
>Ga0247822_10000361_pt1 | contig 23827 bp, 21 predicted proteins | sample 13C_Cellulose_Da_FD_192423 | JGI IMG/M metagenome (GOLD analysis project Ga0247822, IMG submission 192423) | Soil microbial communities from agricultural site in Penn Yan, New York, United States - 13C_Cellulose_Day30 | ecosystem: Environmental > Terrestrial > Soil > Agricultural land | place...
GTTCCCGACGTGGGCACGCGTAGCGCGAGCTCGCCGATCCGCGCGATCCGCCAGCGCGCGGTGATGACGCCGACGAGCACGATCGTGATCGGTGCGAGCACCGCGAGCATCTGGACCCCGTCGTCGATTGCATCACCGCGCAGGTGCACGCGCACCAGCGCGATGATCCACCCCGACGCCGCGAGCGCGCCGTAGCCGTTGCCCAGGCCCCACGTCCGGATCACCTCCGCGACGGCGACCAGCACCACCACGCCGCCGATCAACGAGCCGATGAATGGCGCCGCAGAGACCGAACCATCGAGCAGGCCGAACATCGCCCGAAACTGCGCGCCGCCGCCGCCATCGTCCGCCAGGAACCAGCCCGCCACCATCCACGCCTGCAGTGCCGCGAGCACGAGCACCACCGCCGGGACCAGGTTCGCGAACGGACGCCGCGCGGCATCCCCCGCGTGCCGGCGCCGACGCCACCCCGGCACGATCACCGCGAACAACTCGACGAGGCAGAACCCCGTCACCACCGGAACGAGCCCCAGGGTGCCGAGATTGATCACGTCGGTCTCGCGGTACGGCGACGGCATGTTCGCGAGCTCGAGCCCGAGCACGGGCACGTAGCCGAGACCGAGGACCGACAGCGGGGCGAGCAAGGTCACGGCGATCCGCGTCCACGGCACACCGCCGGGCGCCACGGCGGCGAGCGGGCGGCGCACCGGGCGCGTGCGGCGCACGACGGCCCACGCGAGGAGGCCGATCAGCAGGCCCGCGACGAGCATGAGGACACCGCGCGAGATCCAGCCGGCGACCGTCCAGGTCGTCGGCGGTACGAACGTGGCCGCGCGCACCGTGCCGCCCGGCGGCAACGCACGCCCGCGCAGCACACCGGCGAGTACGCGCGCCTCGTCCTCCTGTTGTACCGCGTCGACACCACCCATCGTGATCGATGCGCGGCCGCCGCGGATCGGGGCGTTGATGATCGGCGCCGACAGCACGCGATCGCCCTGCATCGTCGCGAGCTTCTCGCCGACGATCTGCTCGGTGAGGGTCGCAAGCTTCGCCGCACCATCGCGCGTGAAGTCGAGCAGGATGATCGAACGGTTGGTGTTCGGGTCGTACGAGGTGACCGCGTTGGCGATGTCGTCACCGCCGAGCTCGATGACGTCACGGACCACGTAGGTCCGGCAGTACGCGGCGACTTGCGCTCGCGCGTCCATGCATTCGAATCCGAGGCGCAGCCCGGGCGGTAGCGTCCACCCGAGGGCGCTCGCTCGTGCGAGCAGCTTGTCGAGCTCCTGCACCGTCGGCGCATACAGGAAGTAGTCGACACGCGTGTCGCCGCCGTCTTCGGGCCGCCACACCTCGACGTCCGCGCCCGTCCCTGCGCCCTCGCCGGCTGCGGGCTGAAACATCTCGAACAGCGCCTGCATCTCCGGAGCCCGGACGACGCGGCGAAATACCAGCGCATCGCCGCCCGCGAGCTGGTCGACGACCCCGGCGATGTCGGCCTCGGCTACGCCCGGCACCTCGATCACATAGGCATCGCCGTCCTTGCGCGCACCCGCCTCGAGCTTGGCGATTCGTTTCGTATCGACACCCGCCGGCGGCGCCCACGTCATCCGCAGGCCGCCGCGCCTCGCGAGCTCACTCGTGTCCGCGCCAAGCAGGCGGGCGATGCGCTCGGGCACGGGCGCGACCAGATACACCGCGAACACGAGCACGGCGGCGAGCACGCCGGCGACGAGACCAGCCCGACGGGGACGCACCGCGAGCGAGCTGTCGGCGGCAGCTCCGGTGGCGACGGCGGTCGGCAGGCTCATGGGACGCGCATCCTGAAGGACACGCGTCCGGACGTAGAGGTCCATCGAGGAGTCGCAAGACAACGGCGAGCGCCGGTCGCGGCTACGGACACGGCCCTTCGTACAGCACCTCGTCGCGCGTGGGCTTCACGGGCTCGCCCGGCCGATGAGGGAGCCGCACGGTCCGTTCGATCGACAGTCGATCGACGCGAGGGCGTTCTGCGTTGTAGGTGCGGCACAGGTACGAGTGCAGCGATGAAAACGGAATATTCGGCTTGAAGGTGAACTTATACCAGCGCTCGCCGGACCAGCCGGGGGCCGCTCTCATGCCTGGTGCGGCGACGGCGAGCACGTCAACCTTCGTTCCATCCGCGCGCTGACCCACAACGCGCCAGCTCGCGTTCGGACCGGCACTACCGAACATCTTGAACGACACGCTCAGGCCCGTCCACTCCAGCTCGGTGTGCACCACACGAGGAACGCGATCCTCGAAGGTGCCGGCCGCGGCCGCCAGTGCGCACTGGACGTAGAGCGCCGCGGCGAGCAGGTTGCGCGTCACCGAGGAGCTCGCCTTCGCGTCGAGCACGACGCGAAGCCCGGCACGATCGAACCAGCACGACTGCACGTACAGCACGCCGGCGGCGAACGCCACGGTCTGGAACAGCGGTACGCGCATCGTGACCGCGATGCCTAGCTGAACTCCGAAGCACAGCAGCGCGGCGAGTGCGCGCGACGAGCGGATACGCCAGGGCGAGAACGCGAGCACGGGGATCGCGAGCTCGGCGGCGAGCGTGGCGAAACCGAACACCTCGCACAGAACCGGATGCTCGAGCAGCCACGCACCGGCCGGCCGCTGAAATCCGACGAGCTGGAGGGACGCATGCAGTCCGGAACCGTCGAGCCAGCCGCCGCGGACCTTGAAATAGAAGGCTTCGAAGTACATGACGGCGATCTGCGCCTGCAACAGACGCAGGCCGAACGCGGGGACAGAGGTCGAGGTGCGCCTGCCGAGGCGGACGTCGAGGCTGAACGCGGCGCCGAGGTCCGCGAACATGGCCCAGAACAAGAGTCCGACGGTGAGCGACTCAGCGCAGCTGGAGACCAGCAGGTTGCGATGGTAGACGGAGACGAAGAACAACCAGACCACGACGGTCATCACGCGCGTCGCGAGCCCGAGCGTGAAGGCCAGCGTCGCGGCGGCTCCGAGCACGAACACGAGCCCCACCCCGGCACGGCTGGAGACGAGGTCGAGCACGCTCCACGTCCAGCTCTCGACCTGCGTGCCTCGGGGAAGGAATCCGTCGTCGGTGTAGAACGCGACGAGATCGGGCACGCGCCCGGCGATGTCCCAGAGGAGTGCGAGCCCGAACAGGATGCGGAACGCGGCCAGCGGACGCGGATCCACGCGCCCGAACCAGAACCGGCGTGACATCGGATGATCGTCGTCGGCCATGCCGACACCGTGGCGCCGCCGTGGGTGAGTGCCAGCGCGCGTGTTCGTCGTACGTAGTTGGCGCCTTAGCGCAGGATGAAGGCGGCGAGCTCGCACGCGGCGGTCGCGACGAGCAGGAATACGGCGAAGAACGTCAGCCGCTCGAACGCATCGCGATCTCGATGATCGGCGATCCGTATGATCCGCCATAGCGCGACGGGGAAGGGACTCGCCCCGGCGACGGCCACCGCGAGGGGCAGCCCGAGCAGCACCGCGATGGGCAACCACGCGAAGGCGGCGAGTGTGAGCATCACGTACAGCCGCGCGGCGCGCGCGGCCCCCAGACGCACGACCAGCGTGTGCTTGCCAGTCGCTGCGTCGCCGGCGGCATCGGGGAACTCGATCGCGAGGAGCATCGCGAACTGCAGGAGCGCGGGCGGTACGATCGCGAGCAGCAGCGTGTCGACACCGCGGAGATCGGGCGCATGCAGCGAGAAGCCGAGCCACGGCACGAGCACGGTCACCACGAGCGCCGTGTCGAGCTCGCCGGCACCGCGCGCGCACAGCCGCAGCGGAGGCGCGCTGTACACCCACGCGAGCGTGAACATCGCGAGCAGTGTCGGCAGCGCCGAGGCCGGCACGTCCGTCGTCGTGACGAGCGCCAACGAGGTCGCGAGACCGAGGCCGGCGAGCACCAGCGCGGCGGTCAGCGCGACGCGGCGGGGCAGCTCGCCGTTCGTGAGCACGCGGCTGCCGCCCGACCACCGCGTCGGCGTCGTGTTCGCACGATCGGCGTCGAAGTCGTAGTAGTCGTTCGCGTAGTGCGTCATCAGCTGGAACGCGGTGACCGCGAGCTGGCCGAGCGCGTAGAGCCGCAGCTCGATCGCGTGGCCGTGCCAGGCGGCGATCGCCGCGCCAAGTCCGAACATCAGGAACCCGCCACCCAGGAACAGCGGGCGGCCGAGGCGGATGAACGCGACGAGCGAGCGCATGTCAGCGCTCATACTCCGCAGCGTCGGAGCGATCAACGAGCGCGAGGGCTCACGCGTGCTCGCGCGTCACACACGATGAGCTGACGTGACGTCACCACGCGCGCAACCGTATGACCTCACAGCACGCTCGGGAGTCGCTCGGGGCGCGATTCTTGTAACGCGCGCCCCGCGATGGGGACAGGTGCGCCGTTGCTCACGAACTTCGTCGCGGCGCTCCCGCGCTTCTCGAGCTCGCAAGCGCGCAGCCTCGAGTGGCTGACCGTCGCGCACGCCGAGGCGGAGGCCACGCTCGCGAACCTCGACGCTGCGGCGCGCGACCGGTTCGCGGTGAAGATCGGGCGCGCCATCGCGCGGGTCGGATGCGGCCCCGACCGGATCAACCAACGCGGCCAGTCCGTCGCGGCCCTCGAGACCCTCGACTTCGATGACGACGTGCTCTACGACCTGCGCCACCATCCGCGCGGTAAGGGCACCGAGGCCCGCACGGCGTTGTTCGCGCGCGTCGTCGACGACTACTTCGCGGACGCGTACGCCGACGAGCCCGTCGCACCCGACGATCTGATTCACGTGACCTGCACGGGCTACGTCTCACCGAGCGGCGCGCAGAAGCTGATCTCGCGGCGCGGCTGGGGCGCCACGCGGGTCACCAACGCGTACCAGATGGGCTGCTACGCCGCGTTGCCCGCGCTGCGCATCGGGGCTGGGTTCGTCGCGACTGGGTCGCAGCGCATCGACATCGCGCACACCGAGCTGTGCTCCCTGCACCTCGACCCGAGCGATCACAGCCTCGAGCAACTCGTGGTGCAGAGCCTGTTCGCCGACGGCCTGATCCGGTACTGCATGGTGCCGGATCAAGGCACCCGCGGCCTTTGCGTCCTCGCGCTGCACGAGCGCGTGCTTCCCGACTCGTCGGGCGCGATGAGCTGGCTCGCGGGAGATGCCGGCATGCAGATGACGCTGTCGCGCGACGTCCCCGATCGCATCGCGTCGGCGCTGCGCGGGTTCGTCGTGGAGCTGCTCGGCAAGGCCGGCCGCGACGCCCGGCACCTCAGGGATAGCGTCGTCGCGGTGCATCCCGGCGGGCCGAAGATCATCGACCGCGTGCGCGAGGTCCTCGAGCTCTCGGAGGCGCAGGTCGCCGCGAGCCGGGGCGTGCTGTTCGATCACGGCAACATGTCGTCGGCGACGCTGCCGCACATCTGGATGCGCATCCTGGACGATCGATCGATTCCTTCGGGAACGTTGATCCCGAGCTTCGCGTTCGGGCCCGGGCTCACGATCTGCGGTGGCCTGCTCGAGAAGCGCTGATGCTGGCCATCTTCGTGATTCCGGTGTTGCTCCAGGGGATCGCGATGGTCGCCGACGAGGCGCTGTTCCATCGCCGACGCGAGCTGCCGCGCTGGGAGCGGATCGGTCACCCGCTGGACACCTCGACGCTCGTGGTCTGCCTCGTGTGGCTGCTCGCGACCGAGCCCGGCGAGACCACGCTCGGCGTGTACGTCGGCCTCGCGACGTTCTCGACGCTGTTCGTGACCAAGGACGAGTGGGTGCACAGCGACCTGTGCAGCGCCGGCGAGCACTGGCTCCACGCCGTCCTGTTCGCGCTGCATCCGATCGTGCTCGCGGCGTTCGCGATCACGTGGTGGACGGGGCGCGGCGAGCTGCTGGTCGGTCAGCTCGTGGCAACCATCGCGTTCCTCGCGTACCAGATCGTGTACTGGCTCATCGTCGAGCCGCGGCAAAGACTACGAGCGATCGACAACGCCTGGTATGCCGACCTGGGCGGCCGCTGGTACGCCGCCCATGACACGCCGATCGCCCTGCTACGCGCGGAGTCGCGCCACCGCAACCCATGGATCGCCGACCAGATCGCGGCCCGGCTCGGCGCTCAGCGCGCCGTCCTCGACCTCGGCTGCGGCGGCGGGTTCCTCGCGAACTACCTCGGCGGCCGTGGCCATCGCGTGACCGGCATCGACACCACGGCCGAGAACCTCGTCGTCGCCCGCGATCACGACGCCTCCGGCAGCGTCGCCTACCAGGTCGGCGACGCATGCGCCCTCCCCTTCCCCGATGCCAGCTTCGATGTCGTGTGCGCGATGGATCTCCTCGAGCACGTCGAGGCGCCGCAGCGGCTGATCGCCGAAGCGAGCCGCGTGCTCAAGCCCTCGGGCCTGTTCTTCTTTCACACGTTCAATCGCAACTGGCTCGCCGGCTTGATCGTGATCAAGGGCGTCGAGCTGTTCGTGCGCAACACACCGAAGGACCTCCACGTGCTGCGGCTGTTCCTCACGCCCGAGGAGGTCACCGAAATGATGCGCTCGCAGGCGCTCGAGCTCGTCGAGCTCCGCGGCTCGCGCCCGCGTTTTCGCTGGCCGCTGTGGCGCATGCTGTTCACCGGCAACGTCGGCGACGACTTCGCGTTCACGTTCACGGGCTCCACGAAGCTCGGCTTCACCGGCATCGCGCGCCGCGGCGCTCGCGGTCGCCCCCGTGATCAGTGATACGTGATCGTCAGCTTCGCGATCACGCCGCGCGGATCCGGCAGCCGCCAGCTCATCGCGGTCTTCTCGGCGCAGTCCGCCCACGCATCATCGATCGGGCTCTTGCTGGTGAAGCCGACCGACTGCGCCTTGCCACCCGGGCCGACGTAGAGCGTGATGGTGACGCCGTCGGGCTTGGGGACCTTGCCCTTCGCGCACGCGTCGAGCTTGACGGTCTGCCCGCCCACGGCGCGCAGCGCCTGGTCCTCGGTCCACTGCGCAGCGCGGCCCTTGGCGGTGAACTCGAGCGGGATCTGGAAGTCCGCATCGCCGCCGACCGGCTTCGCGAACACGGCCTGGCGGGCGACACCGAGGAGGCACTTCTCGATCGGCCAGTTGCCGAGGTGCATGCCGGGCTCGAGGTCGTCCAGGCGCACCGAGGTGACGGTGCCTTCCTTATCGATCTCCCAGTGCAACAGGATCTGGCCGCCGAGCCACCGCCGCCTCTTGACGTTCTCCAAGTAGCACTCGGACAACGCCTGCTTGTGCGGATCGATGCCAGCCTCGATCGCCTCGATGTCCATCTTGCCGCGCGAGCCAACGAACGAGACTCCGTCCTCGGGCTCGTCCTCCTCGACCGGCACACGCGTCGCCGGTGTGGTCGACACGGCGGGCTCCGGCGGCTTGGGAGGAGGCGCCGAACCACCGCACGCACCCGCCAGCAAGACGCACGCAAGCCACGCCGCTCGCATCACATCGCCTCGAACGCGTACGTGTAGGAGGTCGGATAGACCTTGGGCACGGTCGGGAACTGGATCGCTTTGACGTGCGACACCACGCAGGACTCGAGCACCGTCGACTCGAGGCTCTTCTTGACGATCTTCGCATCGTCGACCTTGCCGGACTCGGCGATCACGAGCTCGACGGTCATCTTGCCGCGCGCGTTCTTCGGCAGCTCCTTGGCATCGATGGCCGACGCGAGGCAGCGTGCGATGATCGCCTGCTTGCGCTCGAGCAGGCGCTGGATCTCGTCCATCTTCTCCATCGGCACCATGTCCGAGCCCTCGGCGACCTGGGGCTCATCGGCGGTGCTGGACTCCTCGGTCGGCGTCGTCGGTTCGGTTTTCTTGGAACCGCCGCACGCCACCAACGCCACCATCACGAACATGCCTGCGAGCTGCTTCACCATCGTCATCCACCCTTTGCTAGATGTCCCGCGATCACCAAGCGCTGGATCTCGCTGGTGCCCTCGTAGATCTCCGTGATCTTCGCGTCGCGGAAGTGCCGCTCGACGGGGAACTCCGTGACGTAGCCGTTGCCGCCGAAGATCTGGATCGCCTCGCGCGCCGCCTTGTTCGCGACGTCCGACGCGTACAGCTTCGCCATCGCGGCTTCCTTGCCGTACGGCAGCTTCTTGTCCTTGAGCCACGCCGCGCGATGCGTGAGCAGGCGCGCCGCGTCGATCTCCGTCGCCATGTCGGCGAGCTTGAACTGGATCGCCTGGTGCTGCGCGATCGGCTTGCCGAACGTGCGGCGCTGCTGCGCGTACGCGAGCGCGTCTTCGAGCGCGGCGCGCGCGATGCCGAGCGCCTGCGCCGCGATGCCGATGCGGCCGCCGTCGAGCGTCGACATCGCGACCTTGAAGCCGCCGCCGACATCGCCGAGCACGTGCGCGTCGGTCAGGCGAACGTCGTCGAGATAGATCTGGCTCGACTTGCTGCCGCGGATGCCGAGCTTGTCGTCGGGCGGGCCGGTGCGCACGCCCGAGGTCTTCATCGGCAGGATGAACGCGGTGATGCCCTTATGGCCCGCGGCCTTGTCGTTCATGGTGAAGAGCACGCACACGTCGGCGACCGGACCGTTCGTGATCCAGTTCTTGGTGCCGTTGATGACCCAGGTGTCGCCTACTTTAGCCGCGGTCGTCTTCTGGGCGGCCGCGTCGCTGCCGGCCTCCGGCTCGCTGAGCGCGAAGCAGCCGAGCAGCTTGCCGCTCGCGAGCGGCGTCAGCCACTCCTGCTTCTGCGCCTCGGTGCCGAACCGATAGATCGGGTCGCACACGAGCGAGTTATTGACGCTCATGATCACGCCGGTCGACGCGCACGCGCGCGAGACCTCCTCCATCGCGATCGCGTACGACACGTTGTCGAAGCCGGAGCCGCCGTACTGCTCGGGCACCGCGATACCGAGGAAGCCGAGCTCGGCCATCCGCTTCACCAGCTCCACCGGGTGACGGTGCTCGCGGTCGATCTCGGCGGCCTTGGGCAACACCTCGTTGGTCGCGAACTCGCGCGCGGTGGTCTGGACGGCGAGCTGCTCTTCGGTCGGTTGAAACTGCATGCTGATTACTGCCCTTTGAACTGCGCGGCGCGCTTCGGCTTGGAGAGGAAGGCGCTCATGCCTTCGCGTTGATCGGACGAGGCGAACAGCAGGCCAAAGCTCTGCTGCTCGAGGGCGAGCGCGGCCTCGAGCGAGACCGACTGCCCGACGTGGACGAGGCGCTTGACCTCCGCGACGGCGAGCGGGCCGTTGGCGGCGATCCGCAGCGCGAGCTCCTTGACCTTGGTCATCAGCTCGGCGTGCGGCCACACGGCGTCGGCGAGCCCGATGCGCAGCGCTTCCGCCGCGTCGATGATGTCGCCCGTCATGCACAGCTCCTTGCACTTCGCGACGCCGACGCGACGAGCGAGCCGCTGCGTGCCACCGAAGCCCGGGATGACACCGAGCTTGACCTCGGGCTGTCCGAACTTCGCCTTCTCGCTGGCGTGGATGAAGTCGCACGCGAGTGCGAGCTCGCAGCCACCGCCGAGCGCGAACCCGTTGATCGCGGCGATCCACGGCTTCTCGCTGTTCTCGATCGCCGCGCCGCACGCGCCCCCCATCTCGGCGAACGCGCGCGCCTGCGGCGGCGTCAGCTCGACCATCTCGGCGATGTCGGCGCCGGCGACGAACGCCTTGTCGCCGGCTCCGGTGAGGATCACGGCGCGGATGTCGCTCGACACCTCGAGCTCCCCGGCGACCGTGGTCAGCTCGGTGATCACGCGGCTCGACAGCGCGTTCAGCGCGGCCTCGCGGTTGATGGTGACGACCGCGATCGGGCCGTCGATCGCGACCTTGACGGTCTCGAAGCTCTCGTAGCTCATGCTGCGCTCCTCAGGCCTTCTTCTGGCCCTGCGGGTCGTACTCGTAGAAACCTCGGCTCACCTTCTTGCCCAGCCAGCCTGCAGCGACGTACTGCCGCAACAGCGGGCACGGCCGGTACTTGTCGTCACCGAGCTCGCGGTGCAGCACCTCGGCGATCGCGAGGCAGGTGTCGAGGCCGATCAGGTCGGCGAGCTCGAGCGGGCCCATCGGGTGGTTGAGTCCGAGCTTGACGCCGACGTCGATGTCGCTCGCCGTGCCCAGGCCCTCGTAGAGGCCGTAGCAGGCCTCGTTGAGCAGCGGGATGAGCATGCGGTTGACGATGAAGCCGGGGATATCGCGCGCGCCGATCGTCGTCTTGCCGAACCGCTGGGCGAGCGCCATGACGGTGTCGACGGTCGCCTGGCTGGTCGGCAGCCCGCGCACGATCTCGACGAGCTTCATCAGCGGCACCGGATTCATGAAGTGCATGCCGATGACGCGGTCCGGGCGGCCCGACGCCGCGGCGATCTTCGTGATCGAGATCGACGACGTGTTCGACGCGAGGATCGCCTCGTCCTTGCACACCTCGCCGAGGCTCTTGAAGATCGCGACCTTCAGCTCCTCGCGCTCGGGCGCCGCCTCGATGACGACGTCGCAGTCCGCGAGGTCCTTGTGCGCGCCGCCCGCCTTGAGCTTGCTCATCGTGGCGTCGCGCGCGGCGCCGTCGAGCTTGCCCTTCTCGACGAGGCGGTCGAGCTGCTTCTTGATCTTGCCAATGCCGGCCTGCGCGAAGTCGGGCGCGGCGTCGACGATCGTGACCTCGAGCCCCGCCTGCGCGGCCACCTGTGCGATGCCCTGGCCCATCTGCCCGGCACCGACGACACCCAATTTTTGGACGTTCATGTTCTTAGACGCGCTCGACGAGGAGAGCGATGCCTTCACCGCCACCGATGCACAGCGACGCGGCGCCGGTCTTCGCGTTGTTCGCCGCCATCGCGTGCAGCAGCGTCACGAGAACGCGCGCGCCCGACGCGCCGATCGGGTGGCCGAGCGCGACCGCGCCGCCCCACACGTTGACCTTCTTCGCGTCGAGGCCGAGCAGCTGGTTGTTGACGACCGACACGACGCTGAACGCCTCGTTGATCTCCCACAGGTCGACCTTCTGCGCGTCCCAGCCCGCCTTCTTGAGGGCGTTCTGGATCGCCGTCGCCGGCGCGGTGGTGAACCACTCGGGCGCCTGCGCGTGGTAGCCGGTCGCGACCAGCCGGCCGAGCACCTTGGCGCCGCGGCGCTTGGCCTCGTCGGCGGACATCAGCACCACGGCGGCGGCGCCGTCGTTGATCGACGACGCGTTGCCCGCGGTGATCGTGCCGTCCTTCTGGAACGCGGTGCGCAGCGAGGGCAGCTTGTCGATCGAGCCCTTGCCCGGCTCCTCGTCTACGTCGACCGTGATCTCGCCCGTCGCAGACTTCCGGTCCGCGATCTTGACGGCCACGATCTCCGCCTTGAACTTGCCCGTCTTCTGCGCGTCGAGCGCACGGCGGTAGCTCTCGGCCGCGTGCTCGTCCTGCACGCTGCGCGGGATGCCCTTCTCCTTCGCGCACAGCTCCGCGCAGTTGCCCATGTGCTGGTTCGAGTACGGATCCCACAGGCCGTCGTTGACCATCGTGTCGACGGTCTCGAGCGCGCCCATCTTCGTGCCGGTGCGCGAGCTCTTCAGCGCGTGCGGCGCGTTCGACATCGACTCCATGCCGCCGGCGACCGCGATCTCGACCTCGCCCGCCGCGATCGCGCGCGCCGCGCCGATCACCGCCTCGAGGCCCGAGCCGCACACCTTGTTGACCGTCACGCACGGGACCGTGTTCGGCAGCCCGGCACCGAGCGCCGCCTGGCGCGCGGGCGCCTGACCGACGGCCGCCGGCAGCACCATGCCCATGTGAACGAGGCCGACGTCCCCCGGCGCGACGTTCGCGCGCTCGAGCGCGGCCTTGATGGCGGTCGCGCCGAGCTTGGGCGCGGCCACCTGGGCGAGGGAACCTAGGAAGCTTCCGACCGGGGTGCGGGCGGCACCGACGATGACGACGTCGCGTAGGGTGGGCATGCTGGGGGGATACCCCGCGTCAACCGAGGGCGTCAAGGTACGCCCGAGGCTGACAAACCTTCGCCGATTCGCTCGGTTCGCACGCCCCGGCGTGCTCCCGGATGCGAAGCGCGCCCCCGCCGCATCGGCCACCGCATGGCTCAGGCGGCCATGCGTGCGCCGATGGCGATCGGCATTCGGCCGTAGGACGTATCGCGTTTCCTCCTCGCCCTGGCCGCGCTCTCGCTGCTGACGCACGATCGAGGCAAGGGAGTGCCCTCGAGCGTGAAGGCGCTGAAGCCAACGGGGTTCGCCGACTACGACGCCAAGATCACGCGCGGGTTGAACACCTGGCGCTATCGCCCGTACGTCAAGGACGGCAAGGCGATCGCCGTGTGCACCGGCGTGACGTTCATCTACGCGACGAACTGAGCCGACGACGATTTCCCGTGATCGCGTCACGGCCGCGTGCGTAGATGCCCCCGTGCGAGCCATCGTCTCGATCGCGGCGCTGTCGCTGCTCTGCCCCGCGGCAGTCGCCGATCGCCGGTCCGACGACCTCGTGCTTCATCGCGAGCTGGTCGCGGCGATCCAGCAGCGCGACGTCGCGGGCGTGAAGCGAAGGATCAAGCTGCCACTGCCGGCGCACGGCATGCACTTCGACATCGCTGCGTGCGCGAAGTTCACGGGCAGCGTCGAGGTCGCGGAGCCCGAGCTCGCGGCGTTTGTGGGCTGCCTCGCCGACGTCGGGATCGCGCACCTCGGCGGCGCAGACGATGTGTGGGTGAACGCCGTGTACGGCCAGGGCGTCGCGCTGACGTTCGCGCACCTGCGTGGCGAGCCGGTGACCACGCTGTTCTCGTGGCAGATGCCTGGATCCCGCGAGCCCCTGGTCGAGCCGGTCACGTTCTCGGCGCACATCGCGAACTTCACGCGTGAGATCGCGCCGCAGGACGCGCTGGCGCGCAAGCTCGCTGCGCCGGCGAATCCGGCGGTCGTCGAGGTCGACCTGTGTGTCGACGGCGCCGGCAAGCTCAAGCGACTCGATGCGACGGCCGTAGGGCGCAACAGTCTCCGAGCCGATCGCCCGAACGCCAGCGATGCAGAGCTCGCGGTTTACGAGCAGCGCGTCAAGAAGGTGGCACGCGCATGGAAGATCCAACCCTTCACGGTCGGCGGCAAGCGCGTCGGGGCGTGCACGCGGCCGCGCGTCGGGCATCCGGGCGACCGCCTGGGCCCCCTGCAGCTCGCCTCGACCCTGCTTCCGCGCGGTCTGCCCAGCCCGGACCCGGCCGCCGACCACCGCACGTACCGGGGCCCGACGTCACATTTTCAGACGAATCGAATCGGGACTAGTAACCAGGAGATCGAGCCAGACGCTGCGACGAAGACCGCCATCTACAAGGCGCAGGTCACGACGATTTTCGCGGGCGTCGAGTGGTGCATCGACGAGCAGGGCGCGGTCGCGACGGTCCGGCTGGTCAATCCCAGCGGCTTTCCCGATTTCGACGCGAAGGTCATCCGCGAGGTGAGCAAGTGGCGCTACCGGCCGTTACTCCTCGGAGACGAGGCGGTTCCTGCGTGCACGGGCAAGGCGTTCAGGTTCACACCGCGCTCGACGTGATCACCGCAGCCGCGCCCGCGCGAGAATGCCCGGCAGTCGCGCGAGCACCTCGTCGAGCTCGTCCGCGGTCGTCGCGCGGCCGAGGCTGAACCGCACACCTTCCTTCGCCTGCGCCTCGGGCAGCCCGAGCGCGAGCAGCACGGGCGACGCCTGGATCGAGCCCGACGTGCACGCCGCGCCCGTCGACGCCGAGATGCCCGCGAGGTCGAGCCCGATCACGATGGATTCGCCGAGCGCGCCCGCGAAGCCGGCGTTGATGGTGCCGCCGATGCGCGCTGTGTCGGCGCCGTGGATGCGCACGCCGTCGAGCGCGAGGAGGCCCGCCTCGAGCCGCGCGCCGAGCTCGGCCACGCGCGGCCACGCGGCGAGGTCGACCTCGGCAGCGGCTGCACCGAACCCGACGATGCCGAGCGTGTTCTCGGTGCCCGGTCGCCGGCCGCGCTCCTGGTGACCGCCGTCGACGAGCGGCAGCGCTTCATCGAGCGCGATGACGAGCGCCCCTACGCCCTGTGGCCCGCCGATCTTGTGCGACGAGATCGCGATCGCGTCGGCGTCGATCGTCTGGAGATCGAGCTTGCCGGCGGCCTGCACCGCATCGACGTGCACGAGCGCCCCGGCCCCGCGCGCCGCGGAGGCGATCGCTGCGAGGTCCGGCAGTGTGCCGAGCTCGTGGTTGACCGCGCTCACCGTGACCAGGCCGACCTGGGTCGTGGTCCCGGATTCGACGACCGTCCAGCCACGCTCGACGAGGGACGCGACGGCGCCTCGCAGGGAGGGGTGATCGATCTTTGCACTCGCGACGACCCGTGGCCCACCCCGTCCCTCGACCAGGCGCGCGAGGCCGAGCACGCCGAGAGTATTGGCCTCGGTGCCCCCGCTGGTGAACACGACCTGCTCGCGCGGACGGCCTGCGAGCTGGGCGACATGGTTGCGGGCCCGCTCGATCAGGTCACGGACGCGGCGGCCGTGGGCGTGGACCGAGGACGGGTTGCCGACCGCGCCGAGGGCCTCCGCGATCGCGGCGCGCGCCGCGGGGACCAGGGGCGCCGTGGCGTTGTAGTCCAGGTAGATCCTTCGGTTCGTTGACATGACTCCGGCGCTGTCCGCATGCTCTACGTAGCATTTCGTGGCGGACGATGCTGGAGCGCTCCTCGTACGTTCTGGGCTGATCACGCCCAGCGCGCTTGATGAGGCGCGCGCGAAGGTCGCCGATCTCGGCGGCACGATCGGAGAGCAGCTGGTCGCCGCGGGCGCGATCGATGACGACGCGCTGACCGAGTTCTACACGTCGCGCCTGCTCGTGCCGCAGGTCAACCCGAACTCGCTGTCGCGGCTGCCCATTCGCGTGACCGCGGCGATCCCGAACGACATGGCGATCGAGCTGCGCGCGATTCCGGTCGCGCTCGACAACGAGAACAACCTGACCGTCGCGATGAGCGACCCGTCGGATCGCCACGCGGTGGACGAGATCGGGTTCTTCACCGGCGCGTTCGTGGTCCGGGCCTGCGCGACGCAGTTGCAGATCGCGTGGTGCCTCGCGCACTACTACGGCCACGTCACCCCGCTCGGACAGCGCTTGCTACAGCCGGGCGCAGCCCCGGTCGTCGCGCCCGTCGCGCCCGTCGAGTCCCAGGCCCCGGCGCCGCGCGTGAAAGGCGTGACCGCGCAGGTCAAGGCGGCGCGCCACAAGCGCATCCAACCGACGTCGGAGGTCGGCGACGACACGGATCCGGTGGTCGCGCCCGCGCCGTCGAAGCGCGCGCCGTCGATCAAGCCTCCGCTGCCGATCGAGGACATCGACTCGGGGCCGGTGATCACGATCGAGCACGCCCCGGAGGAGGACCGCACCGCGCCGCGGAAGGTGCCGGCACCGGTGCCAAAGCGCCGCAACGTGCAGCCCGATCCGCCCGAGCTGTACGCGCGCGGCGGCGAGATCGACGTCAACACGGGCAAGATCAAACGCGTCGATGTCGACGAGGTGCCGAGCATCGTGATCGACGATGCCCTGGACGAGGGCAACCACGTCGCGGATCGCGCGGGCGAGCTCGAGGTGCGGGACACCTCCGAGCGCCCCACCGCGCCCGAGGCCTCGATCGAGATCGACGGCGACTTCGACCGCGAGTCGCGGCCGATCCTGCTCGAGCAGCGCGCACGCGGCGCCGGCGACTCGCTCACGTTCCGGCAGCGGGCGCCGTCCGTCGCCGACTTCCCCGAGGATGACGACGACGAGGTCGTCGTGCTCCACCCCAAGAAGGTGCCAGGGCGCCAGCGCCCGACCCAGGTTGGGCTCGGCGTGCTGCCGGCGGCGACGCGGGCTGTCGTCGACGACGCCGCGCCGGCCGCGCTCGACGACGCGGTGACCGCGCAGGTCACCGCGCTCCCCGACGACGACGATGGGCTCGGGCCGACCACCGCGGTGATGAGCGCGGTCGAGCTCGACGCCGCGATCCCCGAGCGCAGCGCCGAGGTCATCCCCGGTCACCTCCAGGGCGGCCGCCACGCCTTCCCCGACGACACCGACGACGGCTGGGGCCCGCCCGGCACCACGATCCCGCCGCCGCTGCTGGGCGCCATTCCGGGTAGCGACGACGACGCGGTGCCCGGCCGCATCCCGATGGGAGACATGGAGTCCGCGCCGCTGATCGTCGCGCCGCCCTCGCCGCCCGAAGCGTCACGCTCGTCGCCGTCGATCACCGCGCCCAGCGACGCGGTCCACGCCCTGGAGGAGGCGACGTCGGCGCTGCTCGCGCTGATCCGCGAACTCGAGCACGCGACCACGCGCGACGACGTCGTCGGCATGATGATCGACCACCTCGCCGCGACCCACCGGCGCGCAGGGTTCTTCGTGATCAAGGCCGGGCCCACGAAGGGCTCGACCGAGCTCAGCGTGTTCGCGATCACCCCACGCCCGGCGACGGCGCCTATCGCGACGCTGCGGCTCGATCGTCCGTCGACGCTGCAGGACGTGGTCGGCACGCGCCTGCCCTACCGCGGGCCGATGCACGACGACGACAGCCGCACGTTCCTCGCGAGCGTGCTCGGCAACGCGCCTGCGGAGCTCTTGCTCGTCCCCATCGCCGTGCGCGAGCGCGTGGTCGGCGTGCTGTTCGGCGACCACCGGGTGCGCCACACGTTCGACGATCAGCTCGCGCTCGCGTCGCGCGCGGCAGGCCAGGCGCTCGAGCGCATCCTCAAGGCGAAGCGCAACTAACGCTTCTTGACCCGGCGATCGTGCTCGCGCGTGCGGCGCTCGGCGACGTCCTTGAGCTCCGCCCACAGCGCCGGGAACGCGCCCGCGAGCTCGTAGAGGTCGCGCGCGGCGAGCTCCAGCAGCTCCGAATCGACGGCAGCCACTACGTGCGCGGGCGCCGGGGCGCGCGCGAGCAGCGCGGCCTCGCCGACGAACTCGCCCGCCGCGATCGCGGTGACGTCGACGAGCTCGCCGGTCGCGAGCTCCGCACGCACCTCGAGCCGGCCGCTCGCGACGAGCACGAGGGGATGATTCAGCTCGCCCTGCCGGATCACGGTGGTGCCGGCGGACACCATGCGGCGCGTGAACCGATCGAGCACGGGGCCGCGGCGCTCGGCGGGCAGCGGCGCGAAGAACCGGCCCGCGATCACCTCCTGCGACGCGATCCGCCCAGCCGGCTCGAGCACGTCCTCGGAGGGCCGCTCGATCGGCAGCGTGATCATCGGCGGCGTCAGCAGGGCATCCTCGTCGAGATCGTCGACGATGCGCTGCGCGGGCGCGATGCGCTGCATGCGCTGGGTGACGATGGCGGCGTCGGGATCGTCGTCGTCCCCGGCAAGACCGAGCGACGCGGAGATCAGGCGCGCGGCGCTCGCGATGCCCGAGAGTCCGCGATGTGTCCCGTCGGCGTTCCCCGGCCGCGTCTCGGCGTCCTCGGCGACCGGGAGGTCGCTCGGCTCGGCGACCAGCCCGCCGGCCGACTCCGACGTCGGCTCCGCGACATGAAACGGAATCGCGCGCGGCAGCGGCGTGGGATCCCCCTCGGCCTCGTCGATCGATATCTCGATGCTGAGGCTGTCGTCAGGCGCGCTCGGGTTGGAACCGTCGCCCACGGATCACGACGGCGTCAGCGACACCTGCGCGCGGAAGGTCATCGCAGGCGAGTTCGCCGGCATCTGCCACTTGGCGGCGATGGTGCGGAGGCAGTTGTCGAAGTCGCTGCCGAGCCCGTGCGCGAACGTGGCGTTCTTGTACGCGCCGGCGTTCGAGAAGCTCGCGGACACCGTCATCGTGATCGTGCGGGCCTGCGCACTGGTGTCGCGCTTGAGCGCCTGCTCGTAGCACTTCTGGATCGATCCGCGTGACTTCGCGACGAGATCGAGGAACTGCTTGGACGCCTCCCCCGCGGCCTTGTCGTCGATCGGTCGCGGCGTCGGGTCACCGGGCTTGCCGGGCTTGACGGTGAGCGCGTTGCCCTCGATCGAGACCACGATCTCCGCCGCGCCGCTCCCCTTCTCGCGGTTCAAGCGCGCGACCTCGTCCTCGAGCGTCTTGCAGTACTCCTCTTTCTTCCCCTTGGCCTCGACACAGGCATCGAGGTCCGCCTTGACCTGCGGGTCCGGCTGGGGCGCCTTCTTGTCCTTGCAGCCGGCGAGCGACGCTCCCAACACGCCCGCGAACACCGCGAACGCGACCAGGTTCTTCGAGGTGGACATCATTTCAGCTCTTTCCTAGATGCTACCGGGTCTGGAATCCCGATGCCATTCACGCCAGGGCGCTCGATGAACTCGCGGACGATGTGCCCGCCTTGCACGTGCTGAACGATCACCGGCTCCACGCGCGACGCGTCGAACCGATTATACAGAGCCGTCACGCCGCGCGGGCCCGGCAGGGTCGCAAACCCACCGCTCGTCAACCCACCCGGCTCCGCGGTGACGAGCTCTCGGACCAGCACGTTCGGGCCTTGCGTGCAGCGCCCGAAGCAGCTTTGCCAGCCGAGCTCCGCCACGTCCTGCATGCCCTTCTCCTCGATCGCCTTGCGGAAACACTCGTGCAGCGCCTGCGAGCCGCGGCGGTCACCGCACTCGGGGCCTCGGCAGATGACGATCCTGAACCGGCGAGGCGGCACCCACTTCGAGGGTGACAGGGCTCGGGCGCGCGGTCAATTCACCGCGTGCACGTGCCACGTGTCACGCGCACGTACACGTCCACGTCCACGAGGCGGGCGACCGGACTCGGTGGGCGCGATCGTGGACGAGCACGTGCACACGAGCACGAACGTCCCGCGGTCAAGGCGGTCAATCGCCGAGGGTCTCGCGGACCAGCTGGACGATGCCCGGCCGGGTGCGCGGGTCGGCGGCGGCGTAGCGCAGCATCGCGCGCTCCTGGGCGCCGCCCTTGGTCGCCAGCGCCGTCACGATCGCCTGCTGCCATGCCGGGTCGTCGCCGCGATCGTCGTCGACGCGATACAGCAGGAAGTGGGAGGCCAGCGCGGCGCGCTCGGTGGGGCCCCCGATCGCGGCGAGCGCGGCGATGACCCGGATGACGTCCGGGTTCTGCGTGCTCGGCGCCTCGAGGTGGAACGCGAGCGCCGCGACCACGGGTGCGACGTCCGCCGGCGGCAGCCTCGCGCCCTCGAGGCCGGCGATCGCCTTGGCGATGGCGCCGAGGTGCTCGGGCTCCGTGCGCGCCAGGTAGTCGGGCTTGACCTCGAGCTCCTTCGCGAGCACGCCGAGGCTCGCCGGATCCTTGCGGGCGACGAGCAGCGCGACGACGGTGTCCTTGAGCTTCTGCGGTGCGCGCTCGTCGGCCAGCACCGCGAGCAGCTCCCCGGTGACGGTGGCGCCCTGCATCTTCGCGAGCGTCGCGACCGCGAGCTCTTTCACGCCGCCGAACCGCGCATCGCGATCGCGCGCGATGTGGACGAGCGCGGGGATGGTGGCGACCGGGGGCTGCTCGCCGGCGGTGGCGCTCGGTGCCCACCCGTCGGCGTCGAACGTGCCGCCGAGCACGGGCACGGTCAGCCCGAGGCTCTGCTTGCCGCGCACGGCGCCGGTCACGGGATCGATCGCGACGATCTCACCGCTGGTCGAGAGTCCGACCAGCACGCTGCCGGTGTGCTCCGAGGCGACGAAGTCCGCGCGCGGGTTCGAGTAGGCCCACTGCATGGCGCCGGCGGTGTCGAACCCGAACACGTAGCGGAAGTAATGGATCGCGTAGCCGTTGCCCGTGAGCTTCATCGGCCCCGTGGTCGTGGGCTCCGACGAGAACAGCACCCGTGCGCGATCGGAGGCGGAATAGCCGAGCTGCACCGGGTCATAAGCGTCGCGCGCGTAGCTCGTGCGATCGAGCTGCGGTGGGATCGGCACGTGGCCATACGTCGCGTCGGCGCGCGCGCCGCGCGCGCTGCGCTCGTCGAGGCGGAACACGCCCTGCCGCGAGCCGTAATAGACGACCTGGCTGGTCGCGCGCAGCGCGGAGATCTGTTCGTCGATGCCGCGGATGCGCGTGAGCATGTCGCCCGTGCGCGCGTCGACGAGCGACATCCACTGCCGCAGGTACGGGACGTAGACGATGCCGCCCTGCGCGACCGGTGCGCCGAGCTGACCGTTCGCGTCGGCGGTCCACACCTGCTTGCCGCTCGCGCCTTCGTGGGCCGAGAGCTGCCAGGTCATCCCGCGCTGCGTGACGACGTACGCGCGCTCGCGATCTGCCGCGACGCCGACGAGCTCGCCCGCGAGCGGGACCTTCCACCGCAGCGTGCCGCGCGCCTGGTCGCGCGCGACGAGCCTGCCGCCCTCGATGTCGACGATGAAGTCCCCGCCGACCCAGATCCGCGACTGCACGTCGGCCTCGACCTGCCACAGCACGGCGCTGGCCTCGAGGTCATACGCGACGATCGATCTCGGCGCGCCGGCCGCGAGCGCGAACACGCGCGGCTTCGCCCACCCGTTGATCGGCGCCGGGGCGGCCGGCAGCTTGCGCCGCGCGAGCACTTCCTTGAGGGCGTAGGCGTTGTTCTCGTCCTGCGAGAGGCGAAACACGTTCTTGGGCCCGCACGCCGCGAGCACGGCGACGAGCGCGAGTGCAGCGCGCCTCATCGCGCGCCTCCGGTCCGCGCCTCGACGACGCCGGCCGCCTCCTGGCGCGATGCACGCACCGGGCGCTTGGGCGTCGCGTTGATGTAGTCGGTGAGCTCGGTGACCGCGACGGGATCCTGGATCTTGGCGAGCGTGCGCACGATCTCGACCTTCGCCGTGTCGGGACCGAAGTCGTCGCGCAGCAGCAGCGTGCCGAGGGCGCGCGCGAGCTGCGCGTCGGGCGCCTTGCCGAGCTGCTCGGTGAGCTGCTTCGCGAGCTCGTGATCGGCCATCGCGCCGAGCGCGCGCGCCGAGCTGTCCTCGCCGCGAGCGAGCAGGATCATCAGCTCGTCGACGGCGGTGCGCACGCGACCACGCGCCGCGGCGGACGCGGCGGCCGTGCGCACGGACCCGACCAGGTCGCGCAGGCCGTCGGAGATCGCCTGCTGTGCCTCGGGGCTCGGATAGCTCGCGAGCGCACCGAGCGCGGCGCTGCGCACCGACGGCGTGCGATGCCGCGCGTAGCGGCGCAGCATCGCGACGTCCCCGGGCGCCGGCTGCATCGCGAGCGCTTCGATCGTGGGGACCGCCACCGCGGGCGGCAGGCCGAGCGCGAGCGCGTCGAGCAAGGCCTCGTGCGCCGGCTCGGACGCGATCTGGCCGAGCGTCTCGGCCGCCTTCGCGGCGAGCTCGAGGTCGGGCCCCGACAACGCCTGCACGTCGATCGGTGACACCTCGGCGACCGGCGGCGGTGGGGGCGGCTTGCGCGAGCCACGCCGCTGCGCGAGCGCCCCTGTGGGCAGCGCGAGCCCCAGCGTGATCACGAGCGCCCCGTACCAGCTCACCTTGGACATGTTCCCCTCAGGGCCGCGTCGTACCTAAAACCCGGTCGATCTTCAAGAAGCCGGCGAAACCCGTTACCGTACGCGCCGTGGATCCCGCCGTCCTCACGATCCTGGCGTGCCCCCGGTGCCGCGCCTCGGCTCCGTTCCGAGATCTTCGCAACGCGCGCTGCACCACGTGTGGCCTCGAGCCGACCAACGCGGCGCCCGGGGTCATCGATCTGATCGACACGGCGATCGGCGAGCCGACGCCGTCGTCGGCCGAGCAGCGGTTCATGGAGAGCGACCTCGTCGCGCGCATCTACGATCGGTTCTGGCGGCCGTCGTTCGTGCGGCTGCTCGCCGGCAAGGGCGCCGGAGCGTCGGTGGGCGGGCTGTCGGGCGAGCTGTTCATCCACAAGCACGGCCTGTCGCTCGACGACCGCCCGGGGCCGTGGCTCGACCTCTCGTGTGGCCCCGGCGCCTTCGCCCGCGCGCTCGCCGCCGCTGCCCCCGGCGCGCTCGTCGTCGGGCTCGACATCTCGCGCGCGATGCTCGAGGTCGCGGCGCAACGGACCGGCGGCTACACGAACGTCGTGCTCGTGCGCGCCGACGCACACGCCCTGCCCTTCGTCGATGGTGCGTTCGGCGGCGTCAACAACGCCGGCGCGCTGCACGCGTACGACGACCCCGAGCTCGTGTTCCGCGAGATCCGCCGCGTGCTGCGCCCGGGTGGGCTGTACATGGGCTCGACGTTCGCCGAGGCGCCGTCGCTGCTCGGCAAGCTCGCGGCGCGCGCGGCCGGCATCCGCCGCTTCGAGCCGAGCGAGCTGCGAGCCTGGCTGCAGCGCATCGGGTTCGCGGACTACGAGGACGTGCGGCTCGGCGGCGCGCTGGTGTTCCGCGTGCGCCGGCCCTAGCGAACATCGGGGAGGAAGTACGAGATGCCGACGAGCGTGAGCTTGTCGGCGGCGAGCGGGATCGTGTGGGGCTCGATGTCGGTGAGCGTGCCGGTCGGGCTGGTCGCGTCGACGTTGGGGATCAGGGTGTATTGCCCGTACGACGGGTCCCACGTGATCACGCCGCCGCCGTCGAGGTAGGCGTACTGCGCGGGATCGTGCGGTCGATCGAGCGTGACCTGTGGACCGACGTCGCCGCCGGTCCACACGATCACGTGCGCCTTGGTCGGATCATAGGTGAGCCCACGCTCCTGGTAGAGGGTGAGAGCGCGCTCCTGATCGAACGCGCGCAGGCTGATCGGCCGGAACCCGATCGAGTTCGCGATCGCGTCGGCGTCGAGATAGAGGAAGCCGTCGTGGTAGCGCGGCGTCGCGTTCGGGTCGGCGACCACGTCGAACGTCACCGACCCGGTCGCCGATGGCACGCACAGCTCGAACCGCCCGTTGGGCGAGGTGGCGTCGTCCTCGGTGCTGCCCTGCACGTAGATGCCGAGGTTGTTGACGCCGAGGAAGGATGCGTTCGACGAGTCGAGATCGAGGACCTCGCCGGTGACGAACCTGCCGCTACCGCACGGCCCGGCATCGGGCTGATCGATCGGCACGATGGGGCCGTCGACGGGGGCGTCCACGGGATGCAGCTGGTTCTTCGGGGCGTCGTCACTGCAGCCGGCGACCGCGACGAGCAGGAGCCAGGCGGCGCGCATCAGAACGTCGCTCCGACGAGCGGCATCGTGAGCCCCGGCTGCGGCGCGAGCTCGCGCGACAGCGGCTGGAGCGCGAGCGCGCCGAGCGACCACCTGCCGTCGGAGTGGCGGCCGACCACGGCGGGCGGCGCATCGTCGAGCTTGGCCGTCGCGCCCTCGCGCACGTCGAGCCCCGCGTCCATGCCGCGCGTGAGGCGGAAGCCGAGGTACGCGCCCGCGACCAGGCCGATCGTCGACAGCGCGCCCACCGTGCGCTCGTCGCCGCTGCCGTCGCCGTCGTAGATCGCGGCGTACAGCGCGAACGGCACCGCCGCGCCTGCCGCCGACAGCCCGGCGACGCGCAGCATGCGGCGCGGGGTCGTGTTCGTCTGCGGCGCCGCGACGTAGCCGACGAGCAGGCCGGCCGCCGTCCCGAGGATCGAGTTCACCGAGTACGCCTCGCCTTCGGCGGGCTGCATCAGCATGCCGAGCGTGAGGCCACCGACGGCGCCGATGCCCGCGAACGTATCCATCAGCGCGACGTCGCCGCGCGTCAGCTTGTCCTTGCGCGCGAGCCCGAAGCCCGCGGCGCCGAGCACCGTCGAGCCGATGCTCGCACCGATGAGGACCGCGCGTCCCGTCGAGCCGTCGACGTCGACGGCATCGGCGAAGAAGCCACCGATCACGCCGCCCCACACGGTGCCCGCGCCGAGCGTGCGGACCTGGGCCTCGTTCCAGTCCAGCCGGCCGATCAGCTTGGGCGCGGCCCACGCGCCACCGGCGGCGACCGCGGTTC
>Ga0247822_10000363_pt1 | contig 23803 bp, 16 predicted proteins | sample 13C_Cellulose_Da_FD_192423 | JGI IMG/M metagenome (GOLD analysis project Ga0247822, IMG submission 192423) | Soil microbial communities from agricultural site in Penn Yan, New York, United States - 13C_Cellulose_Day30 | ecosystem: Environmental > Terrestrial > Soil > Agricultural land | place...
GAAGTCCTCCTCGGAGGAGGCTCCCATCAAGCCGGGGTCGACCCCGACCAAGCCGCCGCCGCCGCCGATCGACGCCGCGCCGGCGATCGACGCCGCGCCGGCCACCGGCGACGGCGCCGGCACCGCCGCCACCACCGACGGCGACGCGGGGGGGCCGGGCGGCACCGCGGTCGGCGGCACCGCGCCGATGGACACCGTGCGCCCGCCGCTGGCGTCGGACCTGGCCGAGTACACCAAGGACATCCCCGGCAAGGGCAAGCTGACGGCGACCATCGAGACCACGATGGGCACCTTCCACTGCGAGCTGTTCGAGAAGGAGGTGCCGATGACCGTCGCCAACTTCGTCGGCCTCGCCACCGGCAAGAAGCCGTGGAAGAACCCGAAGACCGGCGAGGTCATGAAGAACACGCCGTTCTTCAACGGCCTCATCTTCCACCGGGTGATCCCCGACTTCATGATCCAGGGCGGCGACCCGCTCGGGCAGGGCACCGGCGGCCCCGGCTACGACTTCGCCGACGAGTTCGTGCCCGGCCTGCGCCACGACGCGCCCGGCATGCTGTCGATGGCCAACTCGGGGCCCGGCACCAACGGCAGCCAGTTCTTCATCACCGAGAAGGCGACCCCCTGGCTCGACAACCGCCACACCGTGTGGGGCAAGTGCGCCGAGGGCGACCTGGTCAAGAAGATCACCAGCGTGCCGCGCGGCCCCAACGATCGCCCCGAGACGCCGGTCTCGATCAAGAAGGTCACGATCAGCCGCAAGTGATGCGGGTCGCGTCGTCCGGCCTGGCCACCGACCTCGTCCTCGCCGGCTGGGCGGGCGAGGTCGTCGACCGCGGCGATCACCTGGTCGTCCGGACCCCGGACGAGCCCGACTACTGGAGCGGCAACGCGGTGGTGGTCGGCGCCGCCGCGCCCGACCTGGCCCGCTGGGAGGCGTGGTTCGCCGCGGCGCACCCGAGCGCGCGCCACCGCACCGTGCTGGTCGACGGCGAGGTCGCGCCCGCGGTCGCGGCGGCGGCGGCCGCCGCCGGCTACGACGTCGCCCGGCTGATCGCGCTGACCGCCACCTCGCTGGCGCCGGTCGCCGCGCCCGCCGGGATCGCGCTGCGGCCGCTGACCGGCGATGACGACTGGGCCGCGCTGCACGCGTTCACCCTGGCCAACGACGCGCTCGCCGGCCCGATCGACGACCGCCACCGCCGGTTCGTCACCGATCGCCAGCGCCAGAAGCGGGCGTGGATCGAGGCCGGGCGGGGCGCGTGGTGGGGCGGGTTCGACGGCGAGCGCCTGGTCGCCGCCCTCGGCCTCGTCGACGCCGGCGGCCTCGGCCGCTACCAGGACGTCAACACCGATCCCGCCTATCGCCGCCGCGGCATCGCCGGCGCGTTGCTCGCCACCGCCGGGCGCGCCGCGCTCGATCGCGGCGTGCGCGGGCTGGTCATCGTCGCCGTCGCCGAGGCCGACGCCGATCGCCTCTACCGCCGGATCGGCTTCGCGCCCGAGACCGTCGCGACCGAGCTGATGCGCCGGCCGCGTTGATGGGGGGAGTCCTCCCCCGCCCGGAGACCGCAGGCCCGGCGCCGGGCGCCGGTGGGCCGGCGCACGAACCAAAGATCCCGAGAACCTCCGCGGCCGGCGATCGCACCTCGGTTTCCGGCCGGGTTCTTGCTATCCCACATGTCGGCAGTGTCGCCGACACCTCCTCCGCGAGCAGTCTCGACGACGCCCGTCGCGGTGGCGGGCGCGGACGACGAGACGTCGCCCGCGCGCCGCTCGCCGCCGCGCCTGGCCCGGGCTCGCCGCCGGATGGCGATCATGGTCGGCACGGCGATCGCGTTCGCGATCGCGCTGTTCGCCGCCGCCCTGACCCGGCCCGATCTCGGGTTCTTCACCTACCAGGGCAGCCCGATCGTCGCGGTCGACCGCGGCTCGCCGGCGCAGCGGGCCGGGCTGGCGGTCGGCGACCTGATCGTCGCCGTCGATGGGGTCCGGATCTCGGACGACCTGGCCCGGGCCGACGCGCTGGCCGGGCTCGCGCCGGGCGCGCCGGTGACCCTGACCGCGCTGCGCGGCGACCGCGAGCTCGACGTGACCTTCACCATGACGCGGCGGTTGCCGCTGGCGTCGGCGGCCGGCGTCGCGCTCGCGCTGGTCCTGCTGCTGCTGGCGCTCGCCGCCGATCGCGGCCGCGATCACGACCTGCCCCAGCAGTTCCTCCGCCAGTCGGTCATCTACGTGGTCTTCCTCGCCGGCGGGTTCGCGCTCGACGTGGTGGTGACCTCGCCGCTCTTGATGGTGCCGTGGCTGTTCGCGATGGTGCTGACCGCGCCGGCGACCTGCCATTTCATGCTGCGCTTCCCCGCCGGCCGCCGCCACCTGAGCCGGCGCGAGCTGGTCCTGCTCTACGGCCCGCCGCTCCTGGTCGCGGCGGTGCTGGCGGTCAACCACGCCGCGTTCTCGCTCGGCTACCCGCTGCCGTGGCGCCACGGCATCACCACCCGCATCGGCGCGGTCGCCGGCATCGTCGCCACCAGCTACCTCACGATCGGCGCGGTGGTGCGCGGCCGCCGGCTGCGCGCCAGGCGCGACGAGATCGATCCGGTCGCCGTCCGCTGGCTGCACCTCGGCGGCGTCGTCATGGTCGTGCCGCTGCTGGTCGGCGCCGCGTTCGCCTACCAGGACCTCAACCGGTTCATCGCCGGCGGGTTCGGTCCGTTCGTCGCGGTCGCGATGGTCGGCGGCTCGGCGTGCGTCGTGCTGGCGATGACCCGGATGCCGTTCGGCGAGCTCGACCGGCTGTGGCGGCGGTCGAGCGGCTACCTGCTGGCCACCCTGCTCGCCGCCGGCCTCTACCTGATGTACATCGGCCTGCTCGGCGGCGCGGCCACCGCGATGTCGGGCGGGAGCTTTCGCGCCGCGCTGGGCGCGACCCTGGCCGCCGCGGTCGTGTTCGGACCGCTGCGGGTGCGGGTCCAGCGCGTCGTCGACGATCGGTTCGCGCGCGACCGCAGCCGGGCCCGCCGCCTGCTGCGCGAGGCCGCCGAGTTCGCGCTGATGACCCTCGACATCGAGCAGCTGCGGCGCGGCCTGGTCGGCCGGGTCAAGCAGGCGCTCGGCGCCGACGGGGTCGCGCTGTACACCGCCGGCGAGGCGTGGACCTGCGAGACCAGCGCCGGCGACCCCGGGCTCGGCGCCAGCCCCGACGAGGCGGTGGCCCACGTGTTCGACGCGGCGATCACCGCGCGCGCGCCGCGCGAGCTGCCGGGCGGCGCGCTGGCCGTGCCGATCCCGGTCGAGCGGGCGCCGACCGTGGTCGTGGTCGCGCGCGAGGCCGCGCGCCTCGACGACGAGGAGGTCGAGCTGCTGGTCACCGCCGCGGCCGGGTTCGCCATCGCCATGGGCAACGCCCGCGCCCACCACGCCCTGCACGAGGCGACCGACCGCCTGCGCCGCGAGGTCGACGTCGCCGAGCAGCGCCGGCGCGAGATCGTCCGGCTCAAGGAGCGGCTCGAGGCCGAGAACCGGGCCCTGGTCGGCGAGCTGGCCTCGCGCACCGGCCGGGCCCCGGTGGTCGGCCACGGCCTGGCCGCGACCTTCGATCTGGTCCAGAAGGTGTCGCGGTCCGACGCCACCGTGCTGGTCCGCGGCGAGACCGGCGTCGGCAAGGAGCTGATCGCGCGCGCCATCCACGCCGCCTCGCCGCGCCGGTCGGGCCCGTTCATCGTCGTCGACTGCGGCGCGATCGCCGCCGGCCTGGCCGAGAGCGCGCTGTTCGGCCACGAGCAGGGCGCGTTCACCGGCGCGGTGCGCGCCGCCCCGGGCGCCTTCCGCGCCGCCCACGGCGGCACCATCTTCCTCGACGAGCTGGGCGAGCTGCCGCTCGACCTCCAGCCCAAGCTGCTGCGCGTGCTGCAGGAGCGCGAGGTCCAGCCGGTGGGCGCCGGCGGCGAGGCGGTCGCGGTCGACGTCCGCGTCGTGTGCGGCACCAACCGCGATCTCGAGACCGAGGTCGCCACCGGCCGCTTCCGCGAGGACCTGCTCTATCGCCTGCGCGTGGTCGAGATCGCGGTGCCGCCGCTGCGCGCCCGCAAGCCCGACATCGCCGCGCTCGCCGATCACTTCCTCGCCCGCATCGCCGAGCGCTCGCAGATCCCGCCCAAGCGCCTCGCCTCCGACGCCGTCAGCCTGTGCCTCGAGCACGACTGGCCGGGCAACGTGCGCGAGCTCGAGCACGCCCTCGAGGCCGCCGCGGTCTACGCCGAGGGCGACGAGATCCACGCCCGCGACCTGCCCATCGCCGGCAAGGTCTTCCGCAAGAAGGCCGAGGCCGCCCTCGACGCCGTCCCGGTCACCGGCGACGGCGCGCCCCGCGCCGGCCTGCGCGAGACCCTCGAGGACCTCGAGCGCGATCGCCTGACCGAGACCCTGCGCGCCTGCGCCGGCAATCGCAGCCGCGCCGCCAAGGCCCTCGGCCTGTCGCGCGGCGCCCTCCTGCGCCGCCTCAAGCGCTACGGCCTCGACGACGGCGGCGAGGACGGCGCGACCCTCCCCTGACCGGACGGGCGCGCCGCTCGGAGATCCTCCTGGCCTCGCCGCGCCCGCGCGCTTGACGGAGCGGGTACATTTGGCCGGATGGCCGCGGGCAAGGAACCCGACGAGATCCGCCTCGCCCCCAGCGAAGCGGGTGGACCGCTCGGCGTGCCGTTCAAGCGCCACCTGCTCCTGCCCGGGCTGGTCCTCGCCGCCGCCGAGGCGATCGCCGTCGCCTACCCGCTGTGGAGCCTGTTCCAGCTCGACCGGGTCGGCGGCAGCACGCTGCTGCGCGTCGTCGTGCCGGTCATCGTCGGTGCGGTCCTGGTGTGGAGCGCGGCGATCACCGCCTGGCTGTTGCCGGTGCGCGCCTGCGTGGCGGCGCGGCGGCGCGGCGTCCGGGTCGGCAAGGAGCTGGCCGCGCGCGGCTACCGCGCGGCGCTGCGCACGCCGCTGCGGATCTTCGTCGGTCGCACCCTGCTGTGGGTCGGCATCGCGACCGCGATCGGGGTCTTCCTGGCCCGCTACGAGGGCTGGCCGACCGAGCGGGCGCTGGCGATGGCGTCCCTGGCCGGGCTCCACGCCGCGCCGATCGCCGGGGTGCGCGCCTTGTGGATCGGCGAGATCCTCGCCGGCGTCCGCGACCGCCTGTTCGCGGTCAAGCCGCCGCTGCGCAGCTTCGCCGACGATCACTTCCGCCGGCTCCTGCTGGTGTCGCTGGTGATCGCCGCCGGCGCGCTCGCCGCCCAGGCCGCCTTCCTCTATTACTTCGTCCCGGTCACCCTCGAGCAGTACCTCGCGGTCGAGACCTATCTGCCCGCGGTCGCCGCGATCGGCTGGTGCGGGTGGGCGCTGATCGCCAGGTTCCAGACCCGCGCGCTCGACCGCTACCTCGAGGCGGCGTCGGGCGACGGCGGGTACGCCGCCGACGCCGGCAACGCCAGCCAGGTCTACCGGCTGGCCCAGTCGCTGCCGTACCGCCTGGCCCTGGTGGCGATCGCGACCTGGGTGGTGATCGCCGCGGTCGTCGGCCTGATCGACCGCTTCTACCTCGCGATCGATCTCGACAACACGATCGTCGGCATGGTCGCGCTGGTCGCGGTCGGGCTGGCCGCCGCGATCTACATGACCCTCGGCCACCGCGAGGTGCTGCGGCCGCTGCTCGCCCACCTGTCGGCGCGCTACCGCATCCCGATCCGCGCGCTGGCGCCGTCGCTGTCGCTGCGCGGCAAGCTGCTGGTGTCGTTCGGCGGCGTGGTCGTGCTCGCCTGTGGGATGGCGCTGCTGTGGGGCTTCGTCCAGTACAAGAACCTGGCCACCGACGCGGTCGCGCGCCAGGCCGACCTCGGGCTGGCCTGGGTGCGGTCGGAGGTCCAGGCCGCGGTCGCCGCCCACGGCGACGAGCCGACCCCGCTGCTGGTCGAGCACACGCTGCGCGAGATCGGCGCCCGCAACCCCGAGAGCGGCGCGGTGGTGTTCTACATCGACGATCTCGACCGCCCGCTGCCGGCACCGGTCGATCCCGCCGCCGACGTCGTCGCGGTCGGCGGCGGTCCGATGGGGGCGCCGCCGCTGCCGTGGTACGCGCGGGCGGCGATCCGCCGCGGCGCCAGCCGGGTCGAGCTCAGCGTCGCCGCGCTGTCGGGGCAGAGCGGGCGCCTGCAGGTGACCTGGCACGGCAAGACCTACGACCTCGGCGCGATCGCCGTGCTCTACCCCGACTACCGCGGCCGCGGCGAGTCGCTGGTGCGGCCGCTCAAGGAGCTGCTGGTCTTCTTCGTCGTCCTGTTCGGCGCCTGCGCCGGCATCGTGGTGGTGACCGTCGCCCAGTTCGTCATGCCGATCCGCCGCCTCGAGCAGCGCGCCGACGCCATGGCCCGCGGCGAGCTCGCCGATCCGGTCAGCTCGGGCGGCGACGGCGACGAGATCGGCCGGCTCACCTTCGCGCTCGAGGAGATGCGGCGCGCGCTGCGCGAGAAGCTGCGGTCGACCGAGGAGGTCAACCTCGACCTCGAGCGCGCGGTCCAGAAGCGCACCGCCGACCTGGCCAAGAAGAACAAGGAGCTGGCCGAGACCCTCGACAAGCTGACCCGCACCCAGGCCCAGCTGGTCCGCTCCGAGAAGATGGCCTCGATCGGTCAGCTGGTCGCCGGCATCGCCCACGAGATCAACAACCCGGTCAACGCGATCGTCAACACCGTCGGCCCGCTCGACGAGGCGATCGGCGACCTCGAGACCGGCGACGCCGCCCAGCGCGGCGAGGCCGCGCGCGACATCCGCGACATGGTCCGCGTGGTCCAGCGCGGCGCCCAGCGCACCAAGGCGATCGTCCAGGCCCTGCACAACTACTCGCGCACCGACGACGAGAAGGTCGTCGACTTCGATCTCAACCGCAGCCTCGACGACTCGCTCGAGCTGCTCCGCCACCTGCTCAAGGGCAACATCACGGTGACCAAGGCCTACGGCGACGTCGGCAAGGTCCGCGGCCACGCCGGTCAGATCAACCAGGTGTTCATGAACCTGTTGACCAACGCGATCCAGGCCGTGGCCGGCCGCGACGGCGCCGAGCTCCGCATCGACACCCGCCCGGCCGACGGCATCGTCGAGGTCAAGATCGGCGACAACGGCCCCGGCATCCCGCCCGACGTGGTGCCGCGCATCTTCGACCCGTTCTTCACCACCAAGGACGTCGGCGAGGGCACCGGCCTCGGCCTCGCCATCGTCCACGAGCTGGTCGAGCGCCACGGCGGATCGATCGAGGTCGAGACCGAGCTCGGCGCCGGCACGACGTTCACGGTGACGCTGCCGCGGTTGAACGAGGTCGCCCGCCGCGAGCGCCCCGGCGTCCGGGCCGGCACCAAGTCCTGATACGGTGCGCGGCATGATCCGCGCCCCGGCCGTGCTCGTCCTCGTCGCCGCGATCGCCGCGTGTCGCGCGCCGGCCCCGGTCAGCCCGGCCGCGCCGCCGCCGGCCCCGGCACCGACGGCCGCCGCCTCGGCCGCGCCGCCGGCCGCGCCGACCACCCTCGCCGAGCTGGAGGCGGCCCTGGCCTCGCCCGATCCCGAGCGGCGCGATCGCGTCGCCTACGAGACCCTGTCGAAGCAGCTGCTCGCCGACGGGGCGCTCGACGACGACGCCGTCGCCGGCCTGCGCGACCGCCTGATCGCCCGCACCGCCGGCGCGCTCGCCCCCGGTGACGCGGTGTTCGGCCGCTCGTTCGCCGCGCTGACGCTGTCGGTGATCGCCGCGCGCGAGGTCGCCCGCCCGATCTGGACCGAGGCGATCCTCGACGCCCAGATCGCCGCGGCGTCGGCGTACGCCGCCCGCGAGCTCGACCTGCGCGGTCACACCGGCACCGGCGGGTGGGCGCACGCGGCCGCGCACACCGCCGACTGGCTGAAGTTCCTGGCCCGGCACCCGCGGCTGACCGCCCCCCAGGCGGTCGCCATCCTCGACGCCGTCACCGGCCTGGTCGCCCGCCGCCACGGCGCGCGGTTCTCGCATGGCGAGGACGAGCGGCTGGCCGCGGCCGCCCGCGCCGTCCTCCGCCGCGGGCTGATCGACGACGCGGCGATCGACGGCTGGCTCGGCCGGGTCGCCGACCCGCTCACCGCCGGCTGGCCCGATCCCTTCGACCCGACCCTGTACGCCGCCCAGCGCAACGCGCGCGATCTGCTGGTCAGCCTGTTCGTCGCCCTGTCGTTCGACGACGCCCCGCCGGCCGCCGCCGCCCTGGCCCGGCTGCGAGCGTTCATGAGCCGGTAGGCTGCCAGTTTGGCAATCGACCTAGCTCGGCTTGCCAGGCTGGCATCGAAAGCCCACGATCCCGAGACCCTCTGACAAGCGAATTCAGCTGGTTAGCGAGGAATAGGGATGGCACCTGGCTTGTAATGAGCCTGGTCGGTGCCAGCATGCTCGTCCCTCGTGGTTCTGGGTCATCGAATCGAGTGCGCGCGATGAACGCAATGCGTCACCCGGGCGGGGTTCCCCGCGGTGTGTGGGCGAGCGCGTCCGAACCGTCCGAGCTGGGCGGGGCGGTCGACGAGCCCGGCGGCGGCGATGCGCCCGCCGCCTGGGACCCCAGCCGCGCGGTCCTGGTGGTGGACGACGAGGCCGGCATCGTCGAGTCACTCGAGAAGATCTTCCGACGCGAAGGCTTCGCGGTGCTGACCGCGACCAACGGCCAGGCCGGCCTCGACCTGCTCCGCCGCAACCGGGTCGGCGTCCTGCTCTGCGATCTGATGATGCCGGGCACCAGCGGCATGGACCTGCTCAAGGCGGCCAAGACCATCGCGCCCGAGACCGAGGTCGTGCTGATGACGGCGTACGGCACGGTCGAGACCGCGGTCGACGCCATGAAGGAGGGCGCCTACGACTTCGTGTCGAAGCCGGTCAAGCGCGCCCACGTCGTCCGCATCATCCGCAACGCCCTCGAGAAGCAGTCGCTGGTCACCGAGAACCGCGCCCTCAAGGCCCAGCTCGCCGAGCGCCGCCGCCGCGCGATCATCGGCACCTCGCTGCCGTGGCGGCGGACCATGGACATCGTCCACCAGGCCGCGCCCAGCGAGGCGACCGTGCTGCTGCTCGGCGAGAGCGGCACCGGCAAGGAGCTCCTGGCCCGCGCGCTCCACGAGAACAGCCACCGCGCCAAGGCGCCGTTCGTCGCCATCAACTGCGCGGCCATCCCCGAGTCGATCCTCGAGGCCGAGCTGTTCGGCTACGAGAAGGGCGCGTTCACCGGCGCCACCGTCACCCGCGAGGGCCGCTTCGAGGCGGCCAGCGGCGGCACCCTGTTCCTCGACGAGATCGGCGAGATCTCGCGCCACGTGCAGGTCAAGCTGCTGCGCGTCCTCCAGGAGGGCGAGATCGAGCGGCTCGGCGGCGGCGGCAAGCCGCGCCGGGTCGATCTGCGCCTGGTCGCGGCGACCAACGTCGACCTGGCCGAGGAGGTCCGCGCCGGCCGCTTCCGCGAGGACCTCTACTACCGGCTCAACGTCATCCCGGTCCACGTGCCGCCGCTGCGCGATCGCCGCGAGGACGTGCCGCTGCTGGCCCAGCACTTCACCCAGCTGTACGCCGAGAAGAACGGCAAGACGATCACCGGCTGCACCGCGGCCGCGCTGGCCCGCCTCGCCGACTATCCCTGGCCGGGCAACGTCCGCGAGCTGGAGAACGCGATCGAGCGTGCGGTGGTGCTGACCCGCGGCACCTCGCTCGACGAGGACGCGCTGCCGCGCGAGGTCCGCGACGCGGCCGCCGCCGGCGCGCCCGGGATGATGTTCGCGATCGGCACCCCGCTCGCCGACATCGAGATGCGGGTGATCCGCGAGACCCTGCGCCACACCCGCGGCGACAAGCGGCTGGCCGCCAAGCTGCTCGGGATCGCCACCCGCACCATCTACCGCCGCCTGGCCGAGGCCGGAGAGCCGGCCGAGCCGGGTGGCGACGACGCCGACGATCGCGACGACGTCGGAGGAGCCTAGGCAAGCCGATGCAGGAGATCGTGAAGCGCTACTTCTGGATCGTGGTCGCCCTGACCGTGGCGGCCAGCGCGATCTTCGCGGCCAAGCTCGCCAACAACGTCGCCGAGGCCAAGTTCCTGCCCGACGCCAAGCGCGGGCCCAAGGTCGCGGCGGCGGCCCCGTCGCCGGCGGCGCCGGCCGCGTTCCGCACCAAGGACGGCAAGCCGCTGGTCGACCGCAACATGTTCTGCTCGACCTGCCTGCCGCCGGTGCCGGTGGCGGCCGTCGACACCGGCCCGGTCGATCCCAACACCGTGCCGATGACCAGCCTGCCGCTCTTGCTGGTCGCGACCCACGTGCCGGAGAAGCGGTTCGCCAAGGACGCGTTCGCGACCGTGCTCAACACCGGCACCCAGAAGCAGGGCGCCTACTGGATCGACGACGAGATCCCCGGTGCCGGCAAGGTCGTCGCGATCCACTACAAGTTCGTCGACTTCCAGAACACCGCGACCGGGCGCAAGGAGCGCATCTCGATCACCGGCGAGGCGCCGCCGCCGCCGCCGGTCAGCGTGGCCGCCGCCGAGGTCCCGACCCCGGCCCCGGCCGGCGACGGCGACGAGCTGACCGCGGCGATCGACTCGGGCATCCGCAAGGTCGACGAGACCACCTTCGAGATCGATCGCTCGCTGGTCGACAAGGTCCTGGCCAACCCGATGGCGGTGGCCAAGGGCGCGCGGGTGATGCCGTCGTCGAAGAACGGCGAGCCCAACGGCTTCAAGCTGTACGCGGTCCGGCCCAGCTCCGTGTACTCGAAGCTCGGCTTCGCCAACGGCGACACCATCCACGCCATCAACGGCATGGAGCTGAACTCGATGGACCGCGCGATGGAGGTCTATTCGAAGGTGCGTGAGGCCGCGAACCTCCAGGTCACCGTCACCCGGCGCGGCAAGCCGGTCACCCTGAACTACTCCATCCGCTGATGCCTCGCCCTGGCCTAACTCCTGGACAATCGATGATGTCAAACGCGCTCCGCACCCGCCTCGTCGCCACCGCCGCCGCCCTCGCGGTGATGGTCGCCGCCGTCGCGCCCGCCCTCGCTCAGCCCGCCGACGCCGGCGCCGTGCCCGGCGAGGACGCCCAGCTGTACAGCTGCGGCAAGGCCAAGGGCACCTTCGCGGTCACGCTCAAGCCCGAGACCGAGCTCAAGGACCTCTTGACCTGGGCGATGGGGTTCACCTGCAAGAACTTCATCTACGAGTCGAGCATCCTCCAGCGGTCGAAGAAGCTGACCATCATCGCGCCCAACAAGATGACGGCCCCGCAGGCGTATCGCCTGTTCCTGATCGGGCTGTCGACGATGGGCCTGACCGTGGTGCCCAAGGGCAACGTGCTGCGCGTGGTCGAGGCCGCCAACGCCAAGGGCGAGACGGTGCCGATCTACAAGCAGGGCACGCCCGGCAACGCCGACGAGGTCGTCCGCCTGATCCTGCGCCCGCAGCACGTCTCGGTCGACGAGCTCAACAACGCGCTCAGCGTGGTCAAGTCGCAGATCGGCGTGGTCCAGCCGGTGCCCAAGGCCGGCGTCCTGATCGTCACCGACTGGGCCAGCCACATCCGCGACATGGTCACGCTGTCGCGCGAGCTCGACCAGCCGGCGTCGGGCGAGGGCATCTACACCATCCAGATCAAGTACGCCGACGCGACCCAGATCGCCCAGAAGCTCGGCGAGATCCTCGGCACCAGCGGCGGTGGCGGCGCCGCCGGCGGCGCCAAGGGGCCGGCCGGGCCCGACGTCGCCGCGGCGATCCCGACCAAGATCCTCGCCGACGAGCGCACCAACGCGCTGATCCTGCTGTCGAGCGAGGCCGGCTACCTGCGGGTCAAGGCCCTGGTCGACCGCCTCGACGTGCAGGTCGAGGGCGCCGACACCGGCTCGGTCCACGTCTACCGGCTCGAGAACGCCCAGGCCGAGGAGCTGGCCGCCACCCTCAACGCCGCGCTGACCGGGGCCACCCAGGCCCGCGGTGGTGGCGGCGGCGGCGCCGCCGGCGGCCGTGGCGGTGCCAACATCCCGGCCCGGCCGGTCGGCCCGCCTCCGGGCGATGGCGGCGGCGCCGCCTTCGAGGGCCAGGTCCGGGTCACCCACGACGCGCCGACCAACTCGCTGGTCGTGCTGTCGTCGGGCCGCGACTTCCTCGCCCTCAAGGAGGTCGTGCGCGAGCTCGACATCCCGCGCCGCCAGGTCTTCATCGAGGCGGTCATCCTCGAGCTCAACATCGCCGACGGCCTCAACCTCGGCACCAGCTTCCACGGCGGCCTGCCGGTCGGCGACAACAACGACGCGCTGATCCTCGGCGGCGTGCAGAGCCCCGACCTGCGCTCGCTCGACATCAGCTCGCTGGCGGCGGCGACCGGTCTGGTCGGCGCGCTGGTCGGCCCGCTGCTGTCGCAGTCGGAGCAGCTGCTCGGCGTCAGCATCCCGTCGTACGCGGTGCTGTTCCAGGCCCTGGCCACGTCGTCCAACGCCAACGTCCTGTCGAGCCCGCACATCCTCGCCTCCAACAACGAGGAGGCCGAGATCTCGGTCGGCCAGAACATCCCGTACGTCGGCGGCATCAACTTCGGCTTCCCGACCGGCGGCACCGGCGGCGCCGGCGGCCTGGGCAACTTCGGCAACTTCTCGATCCAGCGCCAGGACATCGTGCTGTCGATGAAGATCACCCCGGCGATCAACGCGTCGGACATGGTCCGGCTCAAGATCGAGCAGGAGATCCAGGACGTCGGCGAGCGCGACCCGCAGCTCGGCCCGACCTGGATCAAGCGCAAGATCAAGACGGTCGTGGTGGTCAAGGACCAGCAGAGCATCGTGCTCGGCGGCCTGGTCGCCGACCGGGTGTCGTACAGCGAGTCGAAGGTGCCGTTCCTCGGCGACATCCCGCTGCTCGGCTACCTGTTCAAGTACACCAAGCGCGAGAAGCGCAAGAACAACCTGCTGGTCCTGCTGACCCCGTACGTCATCCACGACCAGCTCGACCTGCAGGCGATCGTCGAGCGCAAGGTCCGCGAGCGCAACGAGTTCCTGCGCGCGTTCCAGGGCCTCGACCAGGCGCTCTACCTGCCGCGCGTCGACTACCGCCGCAAGCGCGGCGTGGTCGAGGAGATCAACCGCGCCATCCTCAGCGTCGACCAGGAGCGCGACCTGCTCCGCTCGCTCGAGCGGCAGTCGGGCACCGTGCCCAACGGCCCGGTCCGCTACGAGCTCGAGGGCGCGGGCAGCGGCGGCACCGACGCCGACGCGCCGGCCCCCGCGCCGGCGCCGGCCCCCGCGCCCGGCCCGGCGACCACCCCGGAGGCCACCCCGTGAGCCTCGACTACGCGATGCAGCCGATGCTGCTGGGCGAGATCCTCGTCCGCGACGCCGGCGTGCGCCGCGAGGCGATCGACAAGGCGCTCGAGAAGCAGCGCGAGGAGGGCGGGCTGCTCGGCGAGATGCTGCTCAAGCTGCGGTTGTGCGACGAGGACCAGCTCGCCCAGGCGCTGGCGGTCCAGGCCGAGATGACCTACCTCAAGGACCTGCCCAAGGCCGACGAGATCCCGGCCGAGCTGATCGAGGCGCTGCCGATCAACTTCGCCAAGCACCACCGCGTGCTGCCGCTGTGCCGCGACGGCGAGACCGGCCGGGTCCAGGTCGCGGTCAGCGATCCGACCGCGCTCGACGTCGTCGACGACGTCGCGGTCATGGTCGGCGCGCCGGTCGATCCGGTGGTCGCGGCCCCGGCCAAGATCCTCGATCACATCAACAAGGCCTACGCGCGGCTGCGCCAGGGCGCCGAGCTCGAGCACGACGGCAAGAAGGACGAGGCCGGCGGCGACGACGAGTTCGGCCAGTCCGAGGAGCTGGTCGACATCCTCGACCTCAACGACGAGGCCCCGATCATCCGCTGGGTCAACTCGCTGATGTTCCAGGCGGTCAAGGAGCGCGCCTCCGATATCCACATCGAGCCGGGCGAGCGCGACGTGGTCGTGCGCTACCGCATCGACGGCGCCCTGCGCGAGGTCAAGCGCGCGCCCCGCAAGTTCCTGCCGTCGATCATCGCCCGCGTGAAGATCATGGCCGGGCTCAACATCGCCGAGAAGCGCCTGCCGCAGGACGGCCGCATCCGCCGCAAGATCGCCGGCAAGGACGTCGACATGCGTGTCGCGACCGCGCCGACCGCGACCGGCGAGCGGATCACCACCCGTCTGCTCGATCGCAGCTCGGTCATGCTCGGCCTGCCCGACATCGGCATGGCCGGCGACACCCTCGAGCTGATCCGCGGCATCATCCGCCGCCCGTACGGCATCCTCCTGGTCACCGGCCCGACCGGCTCCGGCAAGACGACCACGCTGTACGCCTGCCTGTCGGAGATCAACTCGCCCGACGTCAACATCCTCACCGTCGAGGATCCGGTCGAGTACCAGCTCGAGGGCATCAGCCAGACCCAGGTCAACTCGAAGATCGACCTGACCTTCGCGTCGGGCCTGCGCTCGTTCCTCCGCCACGATCCCGACGTGATCATGGTCGGCGAGATCCGCGACCGCGAGACCGCCGAGATCGCGATCACCGCGTCGCTGACCGGTCACTTCGTGTTCTCGACCGTCCACACCAACGACGCCGCCGGCGGCATCACCCGCCTCATCGACATGAACATCGAGCCGTTCCTGATCGCCTCGTCGGTGGTCGGGCTGATGGCCCAGCGCCTGGTCCGCCGCCCGTGCTACGAGTGCGCGCGCCCGACCCGGCCGAGCGAGATGGTCCTGCGCGAGCTCGGCCTCGATCCGGCCCGCTTCTACGCCGGCGGCTACCAGTTCCCCGACGTGAAGGGCCAGCGCAACCTGCCGGTCGGCCACGTGCTCGAGCCGGTCGGCTGCCCGGCCTGCCTGCAGGTCGGCTACCGCGGCCGCACCGGCATCTACGAGATGCTGGTGGTCAACGAGCCGGTCCGCAAGCTGGCCATGGAGCGCGCCGACGCCGGCTCGATCCGCGACGCCGCGATCGCCTCGGGCATGGTCAGCCTGCGCGCCGAGGGCGCCCGCAAGGTCGCCCAGGGCCTGACCACCGCCGAAGAGGTCCTGCTCGCCACCGCGGAGGCCGGCGCCTAATGCCCATGTACGCGTACAAGGGGATCGGGCCGACGGGGAAGGCGGTCAGCGGCGTCAAGGATGCAGACACGCCCAAGACCTTGCGCCAGCTGCTGCGCAAGGACGGCGTGGTGGTGACCGAGTTCGAGCTGTCGAAGCAGGGCCAGAAGGGCGGCGCCGCCAAGGGCGCCGGCCTGTCCAAGGAGGTCGACCTCGGCGGCGTGCTCGGCGGGGTCAAGAAGACCGACGTCGCCGCGTTCACCCGTCAGCTGTCGACGCTGCTGCGCAGCGGCGTGCCCCTGGCCGAGGCGCTCGGCACGCTGTTCGAGCAGACCGACAACGTCCGCCTCAAGGTGCCGATCGGCGAGGTGCGGACGATGGTCAACGAGGGCAGCTCGCTGGCCGACGCCCTCACCAAGCACCCCAAGATCTTCGAGGAGCTGTACGTCTCGATGGTCCGCGCCGGCGAGGTCGCCGGCAACCTCGACGAGGTCCTGGTCCGCCTCGCCGAGTTCCTCGACAGCTCGCAGAAGCTGAAGAGCAAGGTCCAGAGCGCGATGATCTACCCGATCATCATGCTGGTGGTCGGCGTGGTGATCCTCGCCGTCCTGATGATCATGGTCATCCCCGAGATCACCAAGATCTTCAGGGCCCAGGGCAAGGTCCTGCCGATCAACACCCGGTTCCTGATCTGGTGCGCCGACACGATGCGCAACCACTTCTTCTTGATCCTCGGCGGGTGGGCCCTGGCGATCTACGGCTTCCGCCGGTGGACCACGAGCGAGACCGGCCGCCCGGCCTGGCACCGGTTCGTGCTGCGCCTGCCGGTGATCGGCGACCTCGCCCGCAAGATCAACACCGCCCGCTTCGCCCGCACCCTGGGCACGATGCTCCGCTCGGGCGTGCCGATGCTGCGCGCGCTCGACACCGCCAAGCAGATCATGGCCAACGTGATCATGCGCAAGGCGATCGAGGACGCCAAGACCGCGGTCACCGAGGGTGAGTCGCTGGCCGCCACGCTCAAGCGCTCGGGCCAGTTCCCGCCCATGGTCACCCACATGGTCGCGGTCGGCGAGCGCGCCGGCCAGCTCGAGTCCATGCTCGAGCGGATCTCCGAGACCTACGAGAACGAGGTCGACATGCGGCTCGGCCGCCTGACCTCGCTGCTCGAGCCGCTCATGCTCGTGTTCATGGGCGGCGGCGTCGCGTTCGTCGTGTTCTCGATCCTCCAGCCCATCATGTCGATGGGGTCGTTCAAGTGATTCCGGCCGCACGCGCCGACCAGCCAAGCCAGCCAAGCCAGCCAAGGAAGAAGACGCCCATGTTCCGCACCCTCACCACCCGTCGCGCTCGCAACCGTCGCCGCCGCTCGCTCGGCATGACCCTGCTCGAGATCATGATCGTGCTGGCGATCCTCGCCCTGGTCATGGGCCTCCTGGTCGGTCCGGCGCTGTTCAAGTCGTTCTCCCAGTCGCGCACCGAGATCGCCCACAGCACCACCCGCAAGCTGGCCAACGAGGCCTACCCGCAGTACGCGCTCAAGCCGTCGAACGCCGGCAAGTGCCCGACCCTCGCCGAGCTGGGCGAGTACGCCAACGGCAACATCAAGGACCCGTGGGGCGAGGAGTACCAGTTCCGCTGCACCGACCTGCCGCCCGGCGCCAGCGGCATCGCGGTGTGGTCGAAGGGCGAGAACAAGAAGGACGAGCAGGGCGAGGGCGACGACCTCGCGTCCTGGAAGTAGCCGGCGCCCGCGGCCCGCACCCCCGAGCTCATCATGACGATCCTCGCTCGAAGCCACCCGAGCTCCCGCGCGCGCCGGCTCCGCCGCGCCGCGGGGCTCACCGTGCTCGAGTTGATGATCGTGATGGCGATCATCGGGGCCGGCGCCGCGCTCGGCTACAGCGGCTTCCGCATGTTGACCCACGCCGCGCTCGGCGAGGACGTCAACACCCTCGGCGCGGTCCTGCGCCGGACCCAGGTCCTGGCCGTCGAGGCCGGCATGCCGATGCGCGTGGTGTTCGACTTCGACGCCCAGGGCTACTGGGTCGAGGCGTGCGCCGGCGATCCGACCCTGACCCGGACCAAGGAGGAGGAGCGCGCCGACGCCGACGCCCAGCGCGAGGCCGTGGAGGAAGCGCAGCAGCGCCTGGCCTCGATGCCGGCCGGTCAGCTCCAGGCCGCGACCCCCGAGGACACCGCGCGGATCGCCACCGCCCTGGCCGGCAAGAAGGTCGGCGGGCGGGTGTGCACCGAGCTGGGCGCCGGCGCGTCGGCCGAGCTCGGCCCGATCATGTCGCTCGACGCCGAGGGCCGCGACTTCAAGCGCCGGTTCAACACCGCCAAGGGCGTCAAGCTGCGCGAGGTCTGGGTCCAGCACCTCGAGAGCTCGGCCACCGCCGGCAAGGTCAGCATCACCTTCTTCCCGCTCGGCTGGTCCGAGAAGTCGATCATCGAGATCGGCGACGACGGCGACCGCGCCTACTCGATCCTGATCCACGGCCTGACCGGCCGGATCGAGATCCGCGACGGCAAGCTGCGCAACCCCGACGACCACATGCTCCGCAACGCCAAGGGCGAGCGCGAGGAGGAGCGGTGAGGCGCGCGCCCCACGGTCGGCTGCGCCGCCTCGGCTTCACCCTGGTCGAGGTGATGCTGGCGCTCGCCATCCTCGGCGTCGCGCTGGTGATCCTGGTCAAGAGCGTGGCCGGCAACATCACGTCGGCGAGCGAGGCGTTCTACATGGGTGTCGCGACCGATCTCGCCCGCGGCAAGATGTACGACCTCGAGGAGGAGCTGCTCCAGGAGGGCTTCCAGGAGGACGAGCAGGAGCTGGAGGGCGACTTCGCCGAGGAGGGCTGGCCGGCGATCACCTGGAAGGCGACGATCACCCCGACCGAGCTGCCCAGCCTCGAGCAGCTCATGGCCATGCAGCAGCAGGAGTCGAACGGCGACGGCGCCGGCAGCGGCGCGGGCTCGGGCAGCGGCGACGAGGACGCCGCCAGCGACTTCATGACCGGCTTCCAGGACAGCGCGCTCGGCGGCCTGATGAGCATGCTGGGTGGCAGCGTCGATGCCTCGGACGTCAGCACCGCCGGCTTCCTGACGACGTTCTATCCGATGGTCCAGCAGGTCCTGAAGGCGTCGATCCGCAAGATCAAGCTGACCGTCCACTACGACAGCGGCCTGCGCAAGGAGCAGTTCGAGGTCGTCCTCTACGTCACCGAACCCGGAGGCATGGCCAAGACCCTCGGCGCCATGTGGAAGCAATGACCAGCCGCGATCGCCGTCAGCGCGGGCTCACGCTCGTCGAGATCATGATCGCCATGGGGATCATGGCGCTCATGATGATGCTCGCCTGGTCGACCATCAAGAACGCGTCCGACGCGCGGGTCAACTTCGAGGCGCTCGAGGAGCGCAACCACGAGATCCGCCTCGCGCTGGCCCGGGTGTCCCACGATCTCGAGTCGGCCTACCTGTCGATCAACGAGAACACCCGGCTCGACAACCGGCGGACGATGTTCATCGGCAAGTCCGAGGAGGTCCGGTTCTCGAGCTTCGGCCACGTGTCGCTGTGGGCCGACGCCAACGAGTCGGATCAGACGGTGATCACCTACTTCCTCGACGACGATCGCGAGGACTCCAGCCTCGACGACCTCTACCGCCGCGAGCTGCGCCGGCCGTCCAACGACGCGCCGTCGGAGCAGCCGGCCGAGCTCGACGTGCTGCTGCGCGGCGTCGACAAGCTCCAGTTCGAGTACTGGGACTGGCAGGACAAGAAGTGGCAGGACTCGTGGGACTCGACCAAGCCCGACGCCGAGGGCAATCGCCTGCCGTCCCGCGTGCGCATCACCGTGCACTACACGAACCCCCGCGGCGACGAGCTCAAGCTGTCGACCCAGGCCCGGCTGGTCCTCCAGCAGCCGCTCACCCAGTAGCCATGACCGCCGCCACCCGCCCCCGCCGTCCTCGTCGCCGCCGCGCCCGCGGCCAGCGCGGCATCGCCCTGCTCGCGGTGATCACGGCGGTGGCGATCTGCCTGGTCATCGTCAACGAGTTCGGCACCCGCACGACGATCGACATGATGCAGGCGCGCAACAACCTCGATCAGATGCGGGCCCACTTCCTGGCCCAGTCGTCGCTCAACATCTCCGACGTCGTGCTCCGGCTGCAGCACCAGCTCGACGAGAACGCGAAGAACGGCCCGATGGCCGAGCAGCTCAAGGGTGTCCAGATCACCGACTTCGCCGACGCGCTGATGGCGGCGTTCGGCGGCGACGCCGAGCAGGTCCGCGGCGCGGTCGGCCCGCTGGCCGACACCTCCAAGGGGCTCGGCGCCGACATCGGCACCTTCGGCGTCCGCATGACGCCGGTCGACGGCAAGATCAACGTCAACTGCGCCGCGGACTCGAACATGCGCGACGTGACCGGGATGGCCTTGCTGTCGCTGCTCTACCCGACCGCGTTCGATCCGCTGTTCGAGGAGCCCGACGCCGAGGGCTGGCGGCGCAACCGCGAGACCCAGGTCGGGGCGATCATCGACTACATCGACTCCGACTCCTACAAGGTCGAGTACCGGCCGAAGACCGATCGCCAGCCGGCCCGGTGGGAGACCACCAGCGCCGCCGAGGCCTACGGCTACGAGGATCTGCGCGACACCTACAAGCCGAAGAACGACCGCATCGACTCGGTCGCCGAGCTCAGGCTGGTGCGCGGCGTCGACGACCGGTTCTGGACCTTGTTCGGCAAGGCCTTCCGGCACTACGGCAGGTGCAAGGTCAACCTCCGCGCCCTCGACGACGTCCACGTCGTGATGAGCCTCCTGTCGGGTGCCCCCGCCGACGAGAACGACCCGATCGTGCAGAACCCGGCCTGGCTGTTCGCCATGGCCAACCTGGTGATCCAGGCCAAGCAGTTCGGCGTGGTCTTCATGACCAACGACGAGTTCATGAGCTTCGTCAAGGATCCCCTGGGCGAGCTCCAGGGGGTGCTGGGCACCAGCGCGCCCGGCACCATGCCGACCGGGACGCCCTCGCTGCCGCCGGTGCCGTGGCCGTCGAGCATCAAGGGCCTCGAGCTCGACCGCGCCAAGCTCGCCAATATCGCCGAGACGACCGAGGTCCAGACCTACGAGGTCGAGGCGTGGTCCGAGATCAACCGCCCGCCGTTCCTGCCGATCCGCCGCACCATCCACGCGGTCTGGGATCAGAAGTTCAGGTTCTCCAACTCGCGCAGCCCACTCCTCCAGAACGGTGGAGGGACGTGGTTGTACCTGCGGGAGGAGTAACGCGATGAGGTCGCCGTCATGAGCCGCATCTTCTCCGTCGATCTCGGCGCCTGGAGCGTCAAGGTCGCGATCGCCCACGCCGGCCTGCGCCACGCGGCCATCACCGAGGTCGTCGAGCGGCTGGTCCCGCCCGGCGACGAGCCGCACGAGCAGCGGGCCGCCCGCGTGCTGGCGGCGATCATCCGCGACCACCACCTCGAGCGCGACACCGGCTACCTGATCGTCGGCGGCGCCCAGGTGTTCGTCCACGTGCTCGAGTTCGCGTTCAAGAGCGTGCGCCGCCAGGACCTCGACAAGATCGTCGGCGGCGAGCTCGAGGGCGTCGTCCCGGTCGATCTCGAGGACCTGGTCTACGCCAGCGAGCCGCTGCCGCCGGTGCCCGGCACCGGCCCCGAGGCCCAGGGCCGCGGCCGGGTCGCGCCGCCGACCGAGGGCCTGCGCGTGCTGACCTACTCGATGCGCATGTCGCGGGCCAAGGAGCTGCTCGACCTGACCGCCGGCGCCGGCAGCGAGGCCCGCGGCCTGGTCCCGGTCGCAGTGCTGTCGCGCCTCACCGAGCGCGCGCCGTCGCTGGCCGGGCCGGGCGCGATCGCCGTGGTCGACGTCGGCCACGACCACACCCACGTGGTCATCGCCCAGAACGGCCGGCCGCTGTACTCGCGCACGATCGGCCGCGGCGGCCGCGCAGTCACCGACGCGATCGCCCGCAACTGGCGGCTGCCGTTCGCCGACGCCGAGCACGCCAAGCACACCGACGGCTTCATCGCCTCGGCCAGCAACCCGGCGCCCAGCGAGGCATGGGGCCGGGTCCACCAGGTCCTGGTCGGCGAGGTCGGTCCGTGGGCCCGCGAGCTGCGCCAGACCCTGGCCGCGTGCCGGGCCAAGACCGGCGTCGCCGCCGCGCGGGTCGTGCTGGTCGGCGGCGGCAGCCGGCTGCGCGGCCTGGCCCCGTTCGGCGAGGGCGAGCTCGGCGTGCCGGCGACCACGCTGGCCGAGGCCGACGCCCACGCCCTGGCCGGCGCCAAGCTGGGCGCGTCGACGTCGATCGACGCCGCCGCCCTCGCGGTCGCCGCCGCCCACGACCTCGGCGGCGGCCGGCCCAGCCTCGACCTGCGCCAGGGCCCGCTGGCGTTCAAGGTCGACATGACCTTCGTCAAGACCAAGCTGACCCAGGTCGCGATCATGGCCCTGGTCGTGCTGGCGTTCGCCGGCGGGTCGGCGTACGCCGGCCTGCACAAGCTGCGCAAGGCCGACAAGATCCTGACCGAGCGGGTCGCCCTCGAGTCGCACGAAGCCACCGGCAAGCAGATGACCGTCGCCGAGATCCTGAACATGACGGGCGGCAGCGCGGCGACCGGCGACTCGCCGCTGCCCAAGCTGTCGGCCTACGACCTGCTCCTGCAGATCAACGAGAAATTGCCCGCGCGCGACAAGGTCACGCTCGACGTCAGCGAGCTCGAGATCAAGGGCGACAAGGTGACCCTCAAGGCGACGGTCAAGACCGCCGAGGAGGCCGACGCGGTGGAAGCGGCGATCAAGCAGATCACCTGCTTCAAGGAGATCACCCGCGGGGCGACCACGTCGGCTCCCGACGGCACCAAGAACTTCTCGCTGTCGATCCGCAGCGAGTGCATGTGAGGACCCATGGCCGCCCTCGACAAGCTCCGTGACAAGTGGGAGGCGATCACGCCGCGCGAGCGGCGCATGGTGGTCCTCCTCGGCGTCTCGACCGTCATCATCCTGATCCTGTACGTCGCGATCCAGATCAAGCACGGCCTCGACGAGCTCGAGGCCAAGAACGCCAAGGCGCGGCGCGCCCTGGTGCTGCTGGCCGGCCACAAGGCCCAGGCCCGCACCTCCCAGCCCGACGATCCGGCGGCGAAGATCGGCGCCGAGCCCATCAAGCTCGAGACCTACATCTACAACGCCGGCGCCAAGGCCCAGGTCACCGTACCCGGCGTCAACACCCGCACCCCGACCTCGAAGGGCAAGTTCGTCGCCCACTCGGCGACCGTCGAGCTGCGCGACATCACGCTGACCCAGGCCAAGGACTTCCTCCAGGCCATCGAGGGTGACTCCAAGATCGTCGTGGTCAGCTCGATGCACCTGCGCCGTAACTTCCGCGACAAGGAGAAGCTCGACCTCAACGTCGAGATCGTCACCTGGGCCCGGGCGGCGACCGCCGCCGCCGGCGGCGGCTCGGGCAGCGGGAAGGGGAGCTGACCGATGAACCTCTCGCCCCGCGCCCGCACCGCGCTGCAGATCGCCGGCTACGTCGCGCTCGCCCTGATCACGTTCGTGCTGGCGCTCCACCTGACGTTCCCGTACGGGCGGGTGAAGGACAAGATCGTCGAGGCGATGTCGGCCAAGTACGACGTCACCATCGGCGGCGTCGAGCGCAGCTTCGTGCCCGGGCGGTTCGCGCTGACCGCGGTCACCCTGCGGTCGCGGCCGAGCGTGGCCAACGAGCCGGTGACCACGATGTACTTCAAGCGCGTCGAGGTCGACATCGCGTTCGCGCCGCTGCTGAGCAAGAAGGTCGAGATCGGCCTCGACGTCGCGACCGCGCAGGGCTCGATGGCCGGCGTGGTCCGGCTCAGCTCGCAGGCCACCTTCGTCGACTTCACCCTGAAGAAGGTCCCGCTGGCCACCATCCCCGGCGTCGGCGATGCGGTCGGCCTGCCGCTGGGCGGCAACGCCGACGGCCGGCTGACCCTCGATCTGCCGACCGGCGACTGGAGCAAGGCCAAGGGCAAGCTCGACCTGACGTGCACGATCGGCTGCACCGTCGGCGACGGCGTCACCAAGATCTTCCCCAAGGCCCGGCGCGAGTCGGACCAGGCGTTCGTGAAGGACGGCACGGTGGTGCCCGAGATCAAGATCACCCGGTTCGCGCTCGGCATCGACATCGCCAAGGGCGAGGCCAAGAGCCGCAAGTTCGACCTGGTGTCGCCCGACGGCGAGGCCCAGCTCGACTTCAACATCAAGCTGGCCAAGCGGATCGGCGACTCCACGATCAACGGCTGCATCAGCTACAAGTGCTCGGACGAGCTCAAGTCGCGGGCGCCGAAGTTCGCCGGGACCTGCGACTTCGGCAGCCCCGCCGTCGACGAGCGCGGCTTCCACGACATCAAGCTGTCGGGCAAGCTGACCTCGATGCGTCGCATCGGCACCACCTGCGACGCGAGCGGCGACGACGCGATGAGCGGCGGCGTCGACCGCGCCCGCGCCCGCCCGAACATCGACGCCACCCCGCCGACGCCGGTGCGGCCGAGCGAGCCGCCGACGCCGCAGCCGATGCCGCCGCCGGTCGACCTGAGCAAGCCGATCGACGCCGATAAGCTCGAGGCGATCAAGGGCATCGATCCGTCGATCGGGTCGGGCAGCGGCACCGGCTGC
>Ga0247822_10000365_pt1 | contig 23780 bp, 23 predicted proteins | sample 13C_Cellulose_Da_FD_192423 | JGI IMG/M metagenome (GOLD analysis project Ga0247822, IMG submission 192423) | Soil microbial communities from agricultural site in Penn Yan, New York, United States - 13C_Cellulose_Day30 | ecosystem: Environmental > Terrestrial > Soil > Agricultural land | place...
GAGGTAGGTCTGGTAGGCAGCGCGGATAGCGTTGACCGCGACCAGCACATCCCCCTCGTACTCCGCGAACTGGAGCGCGGCGATGATCGCCGCAGGGTTCTTCAGCGTCTGATCGGCAACGAGATTAGTGATGCTGCGCGGATCGCTGTCGACGACATTGCCGCCATTGCCGTAGTCGTTGTTGGTGACGCTGCCGCCGGGAGCCGGCCCGTTGATGTCGACGCTCTCGTTGTCCGTCTCCGCCCGCCAGCTCGGGTCGAGCAGGCGCGGCATGGGCTGGTCGGAGGCGCCCCAGTTTTCGCGGCCGGCAATGAGGTTGTTGTACGTGCCATCCACGGTGCGCAACCCGTAGGGCAGATGCGGCTGGGCAATGAGCTCGGTGAGTGGGGTGCCGGCAGCGTGGGCCTCGGCGATCTCGATCTGCTTGAGTATGAACTCCAGGTCGTGCTGGTTGAGTTTGACCGCCATCGTTCCCTCCTGTTGGCGGTATTTCTCCCGCCCGCCATGCTGGCTGCTGGGCATGGACCCAGCTGTGGATTGTCGGGTGCAATTGTTGGTCGAAGCGCGAGGGACGCGATACTGCTCAACGGAAGGTTTTGTTTTCCGCCTTGTGACCAGTTTGGGATCTAGACTTTGGTTAGGTGGCTTACTGGACTTTGGTCAAAACTCGCCTTCACTGACCGCCCCATCTCGACCCAGTTCCTGGTGGTTGCCGGCGTGGTGTTGTGCGTGACCATGGCGGTGCTCGGTACCTGGGTGAACGAGCAGATCAAGCACTCGGTGCTGGTCACCTCCGGCGCGCAGGCGACCAACTTCATGACCGGCTTCCTCGAGCCCCGGGTCCAGGATTTGCTGGGCGATGGCACCCTGCCCCAGGCGCGGCAGCGCGAGCTCGATGAGCTCTTCATCGACACGCCGCTCGGCAACACCGTCGTTTCGATCAAGATCTGGCGTGAGGACGGGGTGGTCATCTACAGCACCACCAAGGACCTGATCGGCCAGCGTTTCGCCTCCAACGACGTCACCAAGGCCGCGGCCGGCGAGATCGTGGCCGAGTACGAGGATCTGGTCAGCCAGGAGAGCGCGTACGAGCAGACGCTAGATATGGCGCTGATCGAAGTGTACGCGCCGCTTTACCGCACCGGCACCTCACAGGTGCTGGCTGTTGGCGAGATCTACGAGAATGCCAACGCCCTGGCTGCGGAACTCTCGCAAAGCCGGATGATCACCTGGGTGGTCGTGGCCTTGACCACCATCTTCATGCTCGCGGTGCTCTACCTCATCGTCCGTCGCGGCGCCGCTACCATCGCGCGGCAGCGCTCCGAGGCGAACCGACTAGCCTGGCAGAACGCAGAGTTGCGGGTCGTTGCCGATAGAAGCCGACTGCTGGCAAGCGAAGCCAATGAGCAGTACCTGGGTCGCATCGGTTCGGACATTCACGATGGACCGATCCAGTTGCTCACCCTGGGCATGCTCCGGTTGACCACCGTCGTGCGGAGCCTCACCAACCGCAAGAAGTCCGGCCCACCTCCGGTCGAACAGATCGAAAGCGCCATCACCATCACGGAAGAGGCCCTCGGGGAACTGCGCAACATCTCCACCGGTCTCAGCCTGCCGGAGGTCGGACAAAGCAGTCTCGAAGAAGCCATTCGCCTGGCCGTCTTCCGGCACGAAGACCTTACCGGCGAGAAGGTGCAGTACAAGCAGTCGGCCTTGCCGGCGAGTGTCAATGAGGCACTCAAGCTCTGCGTCTACCGCATCGTGCAGGAAGGACTGACGAACGCCACCAAGCACGCGCCCGGAGCGCCCAAGCAGGTATCGGTCTCCACCGTCGACGGGCAGCTGCTGGTGGAAGTGGCCGATCAGGGGCCAGGCATGGCGGCGTCGGAAACCGACAGCGAGGGGCGGCCACGACTCGGCCTTGCTGGCATGCGGAACCGCGTGGTGGCGCTGAAGGGCACGGTAGAGGTCATTTCGGAGCCGAACCGGGGTACCCGCGTCACTGCCAGGCTGCCGCTTGAAGACATGCCCGTCGACCGTTAGTCGAGGCTGCCCTTCTTCTGCGCCTCCAGTACGACCTCAAGCCGATTGCGGGCGTTCAGCTTGTTCATCAGGCCGCTCATGTAATACTTCACGGTCTTTTCGCTGAGCAGCATCTCCGACGCGATTTCCCGGTTCGTCCGGGCATGCATGAGGTGCTGGACGATCTGCTTCTCGCGAACGCTGAGCTTGACGGCTTTATCGAAGGCCGAGCCGCGCGCCGACTTGTTGCGCAGGCCGGTGAGAACCTGCCCGGCATATTGCTTGGTGATGAACATCTCCCCGTTCATCACCGCCTCTACCGCCTCCAGCACTTCCTCTACCCGACCGCCCTTCAGAACAAAGCCGGTGGCGCCGGCATCGAGCGCCTTGAGAACCGAATCAAAGCTGGAGAACGCCGTGTAAACGACGACGTGCGTTCCGGGCTCGCTGTGCGAGATCTGGGTGATCGCCTCGAAGACATTGCCCGGCATGGACAGGTCGAGGAACAACACGTCGGGCCGATGGCCGGCTACGATCTCCAACGCGGCGTCTGCCGATGCCCCTTCGGCTACAACCTCGTATCCGGGTTCGAACCTGAACAGAGCAGACATGCCCTTAAGTAGAACCGGATGATCATCAACGAAGGCAACACGTATGGCCGATGTCAACTTGCAACTAAGTCCCAGTGCTTCAACGACGACGCCGGGATAACAGTAGCATAACGAGTCATTGACGAATAGATGCTCGTTAATGATTGGTTAAGTGGTTAATCAAATTTAACCCATTCAGCGTTGCTCTGTACGATTACGCACCAAGTACTTTACCCCTCCCCTGCAGCGCAATCGTTGGGCGGTCGTGGCACTCGATCATCGAACTCGCCATCATCGGTCTGGCGACACCACCCGTTCGGCAGACGAAAGTGCGCAGCGAAGGCCCTCCTGAAGGCGCGACCTCGAGCTGGGCGTCGCTGCCACTAAGAGAGATGCCGCGCGCGCTCCAACGCTACCTTGGGGTCGCAGATCGTAAGCGACACCTTGATTGTTGATGCCTTCCCTTGTGGGTGAAGGGAGCGAGGAAGTGGCTTACGGAAATCTCGAACTAGAAAGGTAGCAGCACATACATAGGCGTGTCCCACTTGCACACTGCCTGAGCTAAGTCGTTGTTCTAGAAGGGAATGGTGGGCCCACCAGGACTCGAACCTGGAACCAGACCGTTATGAGCGGTCGGCTCTAACCATTGAGCTATGGGCCCCTGCCCGAAACAGAGCGCCGCCTCCTTAGCAAGCGACGGCATGGAAGCAAAGCGGCTTGGGTGCGGTGTGTGCGTCCGCCCACTATTCTCTATCCGCCACGACTTTTCTGTATCGCCGTGTCGATCTTGCCGAAAGCCGTTCGTCGTGTTGATGAACGGCCCATTGGCGGGCCGGACGAAACAGGAGAACAACATGCGCAAACTCACGGCGGGCTTTTTTCATTCCGTTGACGGCGTCGTCGAGGCGCCCAACCAGTGGCAGTTCGATGCCTTCGATGACGAACTGGGCGCCCTGCTCGGCGAGACCATGCCCAAGATCGACACCGTGCTGCTGGGCCGGGTCGGCTACGAGGAGTGGGCCGGCTACTGGCCAAACGCACAGGCCGACCTGGATTTCGCGAGCTTCATCAATAACATGCCCAAATTCGTCGCCTCGCGCAGCCTGAGGCAGGATCAGCTCAAGTGGCAGAACTCGACGCTGATCGAGGGCGATGTTGTCGAGTTCGCGAAGCAGCTCAAGGCCAGGGAAGGCGGCGAGATCGCCGTGATGGGCGGCATTTCGCTCGCCCGCCAGCTGTTCTTCGCCGGCGTGCTCGACGAACTTACGCTGATCACCCACCCGGTCGTCGCCGGCAAGGGCAAGCGCATGTTCGAAGCCGCCGACCCGGTCACCCGTCTCGAACTCAAGAAGAGCACCACGACCAGCAAGGGCAACGTCGTCTCGGTCTATGGGCTGAAGCCCGAATAAGCAAAAAGGCCCGCGCATCGCAGGATGCGCGGGCCTGTCAAACCGGGACTTTCCGGTCAGCCCTAGAAGCTGAGCTTCAGACCGGCGAGCACGGTGCTGACCGGGATGCTAAGGCCATAGTCACCCGAACCCTGGTAGTTGCTCTTGTCGAGCGTATCCTGGAAGCGGTACTCGGCCACAGCCGTGATGTTGTCCGTCAGCTTGGCGCCGACGCCGGCGATGACCTGGTAGCCGAAACCCTCGTAGGTTTCCGACCCGCTGGCCCAGTCATCTATGCCCCAGATGTAACCCAGACCCACCCCGCCATAGACGCTGAACGTATCGTTCAGTGCCACGGTGTACTTGGCATTCGCCATGAGGCTGAGGGTCGAGTACGAGTCGGTGTCGTTGTGGGCGTAGTCGCGCGTGGTGTAGAGCACGTCCGCTTCGATCGACAGCCCCTCGACCACGACAACGCCCGCCGTAGCGGCGAAGCTGTAGCCGAAGTCGGTGTCGTACTCGCTGCTGACTTCACCGTTGCTGTAGTAGGTGATGTCCAAGTCCTGGACGAAGCCGCCCAGCAGCTGGAAATAGATACCGCTGTTGACGAAGCTGGTATCGGCGGCGACCGGAGCTTCCTCGACGAGAAGATCGGCAGCCTGGGCCGCAACGGCCCCAGCCAGCACCACAGCGCTGGCCAACAAGATTGAACGCATATTCAGTCCCTAGACGCAGAGCCCCCCGCGTCGCCGCGCTGTTGCCACAGCCTCCCCTGGATTACTGTAGCAATCACGCAACACAGGTCGAATTGTGCAGAAGTATCAGCCTTCGGAAACAATTCGGGCCCGAGTACCTGACGATCCCCGGGCCCTCAACTGTAGCGGCCGAAAGCCTCAGCCAGCGGCGGTGTATGCCGTCTTCACCTGGGTGAAGAACTCGGCGGCGTACTTGCCCTGCTCCTTGGGGCCGTAGCTCGAGCCCTTGCGGCCGCCGAACGGAACGTGGAAATCGACGCCCGCGGTGGGCACGTTCACCATCACCATGCCGGCTTCGGCATTGCGCTTGAAGTGCGTCGCGTACTTGAGCGAGGTGGTGACGATGCCGGCGGACAGGCCGAAATCGGTGTCGTTGGCAACGGCCAGCGCTTCTTCGTAGTCCTTCACGCGGATCACCGCGGCCACCGGCCCGAAGATCTCTTCACGGGCGATACGCATCTGGTTGTGCGCCTCGGTGAAGAGCGCCGGCTGCAGGAAGTAGCCCGGGTTGTCGCCCTTCACCAATTCGCCGCCGACCGCGAGCTTGGCGCCCTCGCCCTTGCCGATCTCGATATAGTCGGTGTCCTGCTTGAGCTGGCCGGGATCGACCACCGGGCCGATCTGCGTGTCCTTGTGGAGCGCGTCGCCGACCTTGAGGTTGCGGATCCGCTCGGTGAGGGCCGCGACGAACTTGTCGTGGATGCCTTCGGTAACGATCAGGCGCGACGAGGCCGTGCAGCGCTGGCCGGTCGAGTAGAACGCGCTCTGCGCGGTCGTTTCGACGGCGACGGCGAGGTCGGCGTCGTCGAGCACGATGGTCGGGTTCTTGCCGCCCATCTCGAGCTGGAATTTGCGCATCACCTTGACGCTGGCCTCAGCCACGCGGCGGCCGGTGTTCACCGAGCCGGTGAAGGTCTGCGCAACGATGTCCTTGCTGTCGAGCATGGCCTGGCCGACGACCGAGCCTCTGCCCATCACAAGGTTGAGCACGCCCTTGGGCAGCCCATTGCGGTTGAGCATCTCGACTATGGCCCACGAGCAGCCCGGCACGAGGTCGGCCGGCTTGAATACCACAGTGTTGCCGTAGGCCAGCGCCGGCGCGATCTTCCAGGCCGGGATGGCGATCGGGAAGTTCCACGGCGTGATGATGCCGACGACGCCCATCGGCTCGCGCGTCATCTCGACGCCAACGCCCGGGCGCACGGACGGCACGCTCTCACCGGTGAGGCGCAGCACTTCGCCGGCGAAGAACTCGAAGATCTGGCCGGCGCGGGTCACTTCGCCGATGCCTTCGGCGAGGGTCTTGCCCTCTTCGCGGCTCAGCAACTCGCCGAGCTCTGCCTTGCGGGCGAAGATTTCGTGCGCCGTCTTCGACAGGATTTCCCAGCGCTGCAGGATGCCCGAACGCGACCAGGCCGGGAACGCCGCCTTGGCTGCCGCGATGGCGTCCAGCGTGTCCTGCTGAGTGGCACGCGCATAGACGCCCACGACCTCGTTGGTGTTGGAGGGGTTGATGTTGTCCGCCCCGTCCCCGCCGACCCATTCGCCGTTGATGAGGTTCTTGTGCAGTTCGGTCATCGGGAATTCCTTCGTTAGAGCAGGTCGGCCTTGGCGAGGTCGCGCAGGAGGTGGCTGGTGCCATAGGTCCAGGGTGCGGCCTCGGTGGCGAGGCGCACGGTGTTAGATAGGGTGCCGAGCGACGGCGTCGAGATCGAGACAACGTCGCCGAGCTTGTGGGTGAAGCCCTTGCCGGCGCCGCCGCGATCCTTCACCGGCGCGAACATCGTGCCGAGATAGACCACGAGCCCATCCGGATACTGGTGATGTCGGCCGACGGTTGCGCCGACGATCGCTTCGGGCGAGCGCGAGATCTGGCTCATATTGGAGACGCCGGTGAGCTCGAACCCGTCCTCGCCGGTGACGCTGAGAGCGATATCGGCCGCCTTCACCGTTTCGATGGTGAACTTGCCGTCGAACAGCCGGATGAACGGCCCGAGCGAGGCGGAGGCGTTATTGTCCTTGGCCTTGCCGAGCAGAAGGGCCGAGCGCCCCTCGACGTCGCGGAGGTTCACGTCGTTGCCGAGCGTCGCGCCGACGATGGTGCCCTTCGAGTTCACCACCATTGCCACTTCCGGCTCCGGATTGTTCCACTCCGAGATCGGCAGGATGCCGACGTCGGCACCGAAGCCCACCGAGGCCATCGGCTGGCATTTGGTGAAGATCTCGGCGTCAGGCCCGATGCCGACTTCGAGATACTGGCTCCACACGCCACGTGCGATCAGGGTCTTCTTGACCTCCATCGCCGCGGGAGAACCCGGCTCGAGCTGGCTGAGATCGGTACCCACCAGCGTCAGGATGTCCTTGCGCAGTTCATCCGCCTTGGCCTTGTCGCCGCGCGCCTGCTCCTCGATGACGCGCTCGAGCAGCGACACGACAAAAGTCACGCCCGCCGCCTTCACCGCCTGCAGGTCGATCGGCGACAGCAGCGAGGGCGCCTTGAGGTCGGTTTTACCGGACCACGAGTTGGCGAGGATCTGATGGAGGTTGCCGATCACCGGCCCCTTGGCCGATGCGACATAGGCTGCCGGATCGTTCTGCTCGGCGATGTCGCGCGAGGTCGGCGCGGTCTTCGAGGTGATATCGACGATGTCCTCGCCGCGCACCGTGATCACGCGGGGATGCTCGTATCCGGGCACCCTGGCCCGTCCGAGAAGTACACCTTCGCTTGGAACGATCGGATTGGCCACAGCACTCCCCCAGTTTTTGCCGGGCTACCTAACCCGCCACCTCGAAGCCTGTCCAGCCGAGGGCGAGGCACGTAACTCAAACTTTCGTTGGCTCGCGCCCCAAGGATTGTTCCGGTGCCGGCGTCCTACGTGTTGGAAGCGGCGTTCAAATTCCATTCAGCTACGCCGCACTAACACCCCCATTGGCTGGGATATCTTGCCCAGCCGAAGGCCACATAGGAGAGACGCATGCGTCCGTTTACTGCCGCCCTCATCCCCCTGCTCCTTGCTACTACGCTGAGCGCCACCCCCGTGTTCGCGCAGGAGACTTCCGTGAACGGCACCATCTCGATCAGCGGCGTCGGCGAAGTGACGGCGGCCCCCGACACCGCGTTCGTCAACTCCGGCGTTACCAGCCAGGGCGCCACGGCCCGCGAGGCGCTCGACGCCAACACCAAGGCGATGGGCGAACTGATCGAGACGCTGAAGGCCGCTGGCATCGAAGCGCGCGACATCCAGACCTCGGGCTTCTCCGTGAACCCGAACTACGTCTATTCGGACGCGCGCGACGCCAACGGCTACCAGCTGCCGCCCAAGATCAACGGCTATCAGGTGTTCAACAACGTCAACGTCCGCGTCCGCGACCTCTCCACCCTCGGCGCCGTCCTCGACAAGGCCGTGACCGTCGGCGCCAACACAATCAACGGCGTCAGCTTCTCAGTTGCCGATCCGTCCAAGCTCTACGACGAGGCCCGCAAGGAGGCCTTCGCGGATGCGAAGGCCAAGGCGGAACTCTATGCCGGCGTCGCGGGCGAAGAGCTCGGCTCGATCCGCAGCATCAACGAGACCCAGGGCATGGGCGCTCCCCAGCCGTACATGATGATGAAGGCCTCGGCCGACTCGATCTCCGCCGGCGCAGTGCCGGTCGAAGGCGGCGAGCTCAGCTACTCGATCAACGTGCAGGTCACCTGGGACTTCGCAGACAAGTAATGGGTACTGGATGGGCGCTTCCGGGCGCCCATCCACCCTAACCCGCGATAGCCTTCCAGATCATGTTCAGGCCGACGAAGGTCAGGAAGGCCGCAAACGTCAGCTTCAGCGTCCGCTGCTGGAGCTTGTGGGCGAGCGCCGCGCCAAGCGGCGCGCACCATGCGGCGGTGGCCCCGATCAGCACCAGCGCCACGATGTTGATGTAGCCGAGGCTCAGTGGCGGGCGGCCTTCGACGCTCCATCCCGAAATGATGAAGCCGAGCGTGCCCGAGAGCGCGATGAACACGCCGATCGCGGCGCCCGTCCCTACGGCCTTGTGCATGGAGGCGCCGAACGCGTGGATGGTCGGCACGCTTAGCGAGCCGCCCCCTACCCCCATCAGCGCCGAGATGTAGCCGACCACGGCCGCCGAAATCCGGTGCGTCAGTGCCGAGTCCCTCAGGTGCCCCATCAGCCGCTCCTGGAACGGCAGCACGATGTTGGCGGCGATGAACAGCGCCACCACGCCGAACACGATGCGCAGCACGTCGCCGGTGTAGAGCCCCGCCATCAGCCCGCCCACGAAGGTCGCCACCACCACCGGCGGGGCCCAGAGCTTGAGTATCCGGTGGTCCACGGCCCCACGCTTGTCGTGAGCGCGGGCGCTGGCAATGCCCGTGGGAATGATGATGGCAAGCGAGGTGCCGACCGCCACGTGCTGGACCACGTCGCTATTGAAGCCGAGCAGCGACAGCGACGTAGCGAGTGCCGGCACGATGATGGCGCCGCCGCCGATGCCGAGCAGACCCGCGGCAACGCCGGAGATCACCCCGGTCGCCAACAGACCGAGTACGAATGGCCAATAGCTGAGAATATCCTGCACGATCACACCTGCCCTCACAGAGGACATGCCACGCCCGCCGCCCGCACCCAAGGCCGAGTGCAACAATATCCGTCCACTGCCGGCCTATTCACCCAGAATGTGAAACAGCACCTGCCGACGGTGCGGCCGCACGCGGTGCTCGAACAGGTAGATGCCCTGCCAGTTGCCGAATGCCGGAGCGCCGTCGATGACCGGAACGGAGATCGAGGTCTGCGTCAGCGCTGCCTTGATGTGTGCTGGCATGTCATCCGGACCCTCGAGCGTGTGGACGACCCAGTCCATCCCCTCCGGCACGAGCCGCCGGAAGAACTCGTCGAGGTCTCGCTTCACGTCGGGGTCGGCATTCTCCTGGATCAGCAGCGAGCAGGAGGTGTGTCGGCAGTATATGGTGACCAGACCTGTGCCGATTCTGCTCTCGGACACGAACCTCTCCAGCTCGGGAGAAAATTCATAAAGCCCGGCCCCGCGAGTCGTGATCTCGATACGATGCTGAACCTGCCGCAAGCCCAAAACTCCCTAAAAGACCGCGCTTCCGTCGACGCACTGTCGCACTCGTGCCACGATTGGCCGATCCTGTCGCGCCCGTTGGAACCCCTTTTGCCACGGGGCGTTGGGGCTCTCCGACGGGGGTATGTCGAAACTGCGGAAGGTCAACCGGTCGTTCAGTTCCGGTTCAGCAGGACAGCGTCACTTCTCGAATAACTGACTCCAAAAAAAGGACAAAACCCATGCGCTTTCGCAACTGGCTCCTGACCGGTACCAGTCTCGCAGTGCTCGCACTGGTGCCCACTTCTGCCTGGGCGCAGCAGGCTGAGTACCAGGCGCTGCTGGACGCCCAGGCGTCCGGTGATGCCGACGCCATTTCCACCGCCGAAACCGCCCTGCGCGAGGTCTGCATCGTCAACGGCTACTCGAGCGTCGACGAATGCATCGCCGCGATCACCGGCGGCGGCCAGCCGGCGCCCGCCGAGGAGCCGCAGGCCGAAGAGCCGCCTCCGGCCGAGGAACCCGCCGTAGTCGAAGAGCCCGCACCGGCCGAGGAAGCTGCTCCCGTCGAGGAGCCGGCACCGGTTGAGGAACCCGCACCTGTCGAAGAGCCCGCTCCGGTCCAGGAACAGGCTCCCGCCGAGGAACCCGCTCCGGTTGAGGAGCCCGCTCCGGTCGAAGAGCCGGCGCCGGTCGAAGAGCCCGCCCCTGCCCAGGAACAGGCACCCGCCGCTGAGGAGCCTGCCCAGCCCGAGCAGCAGGCCGAGCCCTCCGCCGAGGAGCAGCAGGCCGAGTTCGTCGCCCAGTTGCAGGCCGCGCTCGATGAGTATCAGGCTGCCCTCGACCTCGCCGCGACCGATTATCCGGCCGCCCAGTCCGCTGCTGCTGCTGCCGAGGCCAAGATCCTCCAGCTTTGCACCACCAACGGCTATCCGGACATCCAGTCGTGCATCGGCCAGGAACTCCCGCCGCTGCCGGCCGCTCCGGCCGAGCAGCCCGCTGAGGAACCCGCGGCCGAGCAGCCGGCGGAACAGCCTGCTGAGCAGCCTGTGGAAGAACCCGCAGCCGAGCAACCCGCTGAACAGCCGGCCGCCGAGCAGCCTGCCGAAGCCGGCCCGACCGACCAGCCGGCTGATGCCGACGCGGCCGATCCGCAGGCAGCAGCCCTCGACCAGTTGAACGTTGCCGCCGAACTCTACAACGTCGGCATCGGGCAGCTCGAGGCTGGCGATGCCTCCGGCCAGTCGACGATCGACGCGGCCAACCGGCAGTTCGCCGACATCTGCGCCGCACTCGGCGTGACCGATGTCGCAGCGTGCCTGGCGCAGAACAACATCGTTCTGCCCCCGGTCCCCGAGGTCGCGGCTCCGTCCGAACCGACCCCGCCGCCGCTCGCCGATCTGCCGGGCGCCAATGAGGACGTGACGCCGCAGGCAGTCGAAGTGCTGCCCGAGACGATTGCTCCCGAAACCGCAGCACCCGTGCTCGACAGCTCCAAGGACGTCTCCACCGAGACGGCCGCTGGCCAGCCGCCCGTCGAGCAGCCTGCCGAGCCTGCGGTTGCCCCGCCGGCCGACGACAGGGCCGCTCAGGCGGAGATCGCTCCGATCCAGGTGGAATCGCTGAAGGCAGTCGAAGGTGAGCGCATCACCCTCGAGGCGCTGCCTCCGGTCGAGGTGCCGCAGAACGTCACGATCATCAACAACGTGACCAATGTGACGAACGTGACCAACGTCACGAACACCACGACCACCAACAACACCACCATCAATAACAACAACAACGGTGGTCAGGGCGGGAACCGCCCCGGTGACAACCGTCCTGGCGGCGGCCGCCCCGGCGGCGGTGGCAACAACTACACGGACTCCGGCTTCATCTTCCAGATCGGCGTCAACCTGGTCATCTCGAACCCGGGTCAGGACTTCGACCGCATTCGCGACAGCGACCGCGACGAGGTCTATTACGACCGGCTTTCCAATGGCCGCGTGAAGGAGACCATCGAGCGCCCGAACGGCGTGCAGATCGTCACCATCCGCGATCGCTGGGGCAACGTGCTGAAGCGTTCGCGCATCATGCCCGACGGCCGCGAGTACGTCCTCGCCTACTACGACGAGGATAACTACGACGAGGACAACTACTTCGGCGATTGGCGCGATCCGGGCGAGGACCTGCCTCCGCTCCGGCTCAACATTCCGATCCGCGACTACATCCTCGATGCGGACTATGCCGAAGAGGACGACGTCGAGGGCTTCTTCCGCGAGCCGCCGGTCGAGAAGGTCCGCAAGATCTACACGATCGAGGACGTGAAGCGTTCGGCGCGTCTGCGTGACTCGGTGCGCCGCGTCGAGGTGGGCAGCCTCACCTTCGATACGGCCGCGGCGACCATCTCGCGGACCCAGGTCGGAGCGCTCAGCAAGGTGGCCAACGCCATGCTGTCGCTGCTCGAGGACAACCCGGGCGAAGTGTTCCTCATCGAGGGCCACACCGACGCTGTGGGCGGCGATCAGTCCAACCTGATCCTGTCCGATGCCCGCGCCGCGACCGTCGCACGCATCCTCACCGACTTCTACGACGTGCCGCCCGAGAACCTGGTCACCCAGGGCTATGGCGAGCGCTACCTCAAGGTGAAGACCGATGGCGCCGAGCGGCTGAACCGCCGCGTGGTGTTGAAGCGCATCACCCCGCTGGTGACCGTCGCCAACAAGTAAGGCGCGACGCACGAGAATGAGAAGGGCCGGGAACTCCCCGGCCCTTTCTCTATGGGGCGGCGGCTTCGTTTTCCTCGCGCCCCTGCGTCACCGCACCCCTTGTCACCTCGCCAATTTACGCTATCTCTCACCCTCCCAGTTTGCGCCGGAGTGCCTATGCCCAAGCGTCTCGAGCTCATCATCGAAGCGGTAATCCTCGCCTCGCGCTGGCTGCTTGTGTTGTTCTACCTTGGGCTCGCCGTCGCACTGGCGGTCTACGCCGTCGTCTTCGGCGTGAAGCTGTTCGATTTCGTCAGCCACGTCTTCACGATCGACGACGCCGACGCCATCCTCAAGATGCTTGGCCTGATCGACGCCGCGCTGGTCGCGAGCCTCGTGGTCATGGTCATCATCTCCGGCTACGAGAACTATGTCTCGCGCTTCGACGACGAGGGCTCGGTGCACTGGCTGGGCGAGATCGATGCCGGCTCGCTCAAGATCAAGGTGGCTTCGACGATCGTCGCCATCTCCTCGATCCACCTGCTCCAGATCTTCCTCAACGTCGGTACCCACTCCACCGATCAGTTGATGTGGTACACGCTCATCCACCTCGCCTTCGTGGTGTCGGCCCTGTTCCTCGCCTTCATCGACAGGGTGTCGGCTCAGACCAAGACGATCGGCAAATCGTCGAAGATCGGGACCGAAAAGGCCGTTGAGGCCGCCGGATTGTGATCGCTTCCCGGCTCGACCGGGGTACCGATAGACGCGCAATAACAAGACGTTGCGGGGAGATAGCAGCTCTCCGCAGCATTTACCTGCTCAAGTTGGAACAATACTCGCGGGAGCGGCGTTCTTTCGCCAGGTACTCAACAGAGGAGCTTGATAATGGCCGTCCCTGAACGCGATCCCATCTACACCGACGACACGACCCGCACGACCTATACCCGCGAGTCCAATGCAACCGGGTGGTTCGTCGGCATCATCGTGGCGTTGGCGTTGCTCGCCATCGGCTACCTGGTCTTCTCGGCCAACTCCGGCCCGTCGACGACGTCGACGACCGTGAACAACACCCCGGCCGTGCAGGCTCCTGCGACTGAGCCTGCCCCCATGGCCCCGGCAGTCGAGACGACCCCGATGGCTCCGGCAACGACACCAGCCCCGGCCGCTCCGGCTGACGCTGCCCCGGCAACGACGCCCGCCCCGGCCGCTCCGGCTACCAGCCCGTAACGGCTGACGAGACAACAAGAACAAGAACCAGACTACTCACGACACAGGCTTCGGCCCCTCCCTCCGAAGCACCCTAAGCCCCGGCACCTCCCCCGTGTCGGGGCATTTTTCTGGCCGAAGGCGGCCCTTGGGCACATTTGTCGCCCACCGGGTACCCGTCATCCTTGCGAAGCGGCCATGGGGTACCTAACTGCGTGTCACAAAGCACCCAACGGGAGTGAACCATGTTCAACATCGACGGCATCATCAAAGCCTTGCAGACCGACCCGAACGCGCAGCGGACGGCGGTTACGGGTGCTGCAGGGCTGGCCGCCGGTATGCTCCTTTCCGGCGGCGGGCTGGGCAAGCTCGTCGGCAACGTGGCCAAGGTCGGCGCCGTCGCCGCCGTCGGTGGTCTTGCCTACTCGGCCTGGCAGCAGCATCAGAAGAACCAGCAGCAGGCCGGGGCGCCCTCCGACGGCAGCCCTGCCCTCAACCGCGACGCCTTCGTGCCTCCCCCGCAGGCGGCCTACCAGACCGAGGAACTCGGCAAGTCGCTCGTCCGGGCAATGATCGCCGCCGCCAAGGCCGACGGCCAGATCGATGCCGACGAGAAGGAGCGCATCTTCAAGAAGCTCGAGACCATGCCGCTCTCTTCGGAGGAGAAGGCCTTCGTGTTCGACGAGCTGTCGAGCCCGCTCGACCTGAACGCCGTCGCTTCCCGCGCCAACACGCCCGAGCACGCCGCCGAGATCTACGCGGCCTCGCTCGTCGCCATGAATCCCGACACCGCCGCCGAGAAGAGCTATCTCGAGGCGCTGGCCTTCAAGCTCAACCTGCCCAGGGGCCTTGTCGAGGAGATCCACCGCCAGGCCGGGCATGAGCCCGCCGCCCCGGCCGTGTCGCCGACGACCTACGCTCCGACCGGCAACGTCTGAGTTACAGGGCTGTGCGTTCTTGCGCTCGCCGGAGCGCACAGCCATCTAGGGCGCGTCACGAGAGGATCGCGCCATGGAAATCGGACTCTACTCCTTCGCCGAGAATACGCCGGACCCGCTGAACGGTGGGCATCTCCAGTCGCCGGCCGAGCGCCTCAAGGACCTGCTCGAGGAGATCAAGCTGGCCGATGAGGTCGGGCTCGATTTCTACGGCCTTGGCGAGCACCACCGTCCCGATTTCGTCGCCTCGGCCCCCGTGACGATCCTCGCCGCGGCGGCGGCCGTGACCAAGCGCATTCGCCTCTCCACAGCCGTCACCGTCCTCAGTTCGGACGACCCCATCCGCGTCTGGCAGCAGTTCGCCACGCTCGACCTGCTCTCGGGCGGCCGCGCCGAGATCATGGCTGGCCGCGGCTCGTTCATCGAGAGCTTCCCGCTCTTCGGCTACGACCTCGAGAACTACGACTCGCTGTTCGAGGAAAAGCTCGCCGAGCTGCTGAAGATCCGCGAAGGCGGCAAGGTCGAATGGCCCGGCTCCGACCACACCAAGCCCATCCCCGGCATCGCCATCTACCCCAAGCCGGTCCAGGACCCGCTGCCGCTCTGGATTGCGGTGGGGGGCACTCCGAACTCGGTCGCCCGCGCCGCCTACTATGGTTTGCCCCTCATGCTCGCCATCATCGGCGGCAACCCCGAGGCATTCCGCCAGTTTACCCAGCTCTACCGCATGACCGCCGAGAAGGTCGGCCATGACGTGAGCAAGCTGCCCATCGGCATCTCCTCGCACGGCTTCATTGCCGAGGACTCGCAGGACGCGCTCGACATCGCCTTCCCGGCCCACCACGAGGCCATGGCCCGCATCGGCCGCGAACGCGGCTGGCCGCCCACCACGCGCGCCCAGTTCGAAGCCGGCGCCGGGCCTGCGGGAGCCTATTTCATGGGTTCGCCCCAGCAGGTCATCGACAAGATCCTGATGCAGCACGAATGGTTCCAGCACGACCGCTTCGGCCTGCAACTCAGCGTCGGCACCCTGCCCCACGACAAGGTCATGAAAGCCATCGAGCTCTTCGGCACCGTGGTGAAGCCGGCCGTGCAGAAGGCGCTGGGAGCTTAGCGCCGGCCGGCGAGAATGCCCTGATAGAGGGCGATGTGCTGCTCGACCATCGTGTCGGCGCTGTACTCGCTCGCCATCAGGACCATCCCCGCCCGCCCCATTTGTTCGCGGCGGTCCTTGTCGGCAAGGAGTGAGGCGATTGCCTCGTGCAGCGCCGGCACGTCTGCCGGGGGCACGAGCAGACCGTTAACGCCATCACGTACCACCTCGGTGATACCGCCCGCAGCGGAGGCGACGAGCGGTACGCCGGCCGAGGATGCCTGAAGAAGTGCGACCCCCAGACCTTCCATGGTCGCCGGGTGAACGAGCAGGTCCAGATTGCCCATCCATCGCGGCAAGTCCCAGCGCTGACCGGCGAACTGAACCGTTTCGTCGATCCCGAGCCTCACCACCGTCTGCTCGAGGTCCGCCTGGCTCCTGCCACTGCCGAACACGATGACTCGGATGCGCTCCGAGGGGAGCCCCTGCAGGGCCTCGAACAGGTAGCGGTGCCCCTTGCGCGGGATCAGCTGAGCGACCACGCCGATGACAAAGGCATCTTCGGGCAACGCGAACTCCGCGAGGAACTCCGAGCGCGGCGCCGGATGCTGCCAGGGCGCGGGATCGACAGACGAACGGATCGTGACAAGCTTGTCAGCCGGCACGCCTGCATCCTGCATGACTCGGCGTATCGCATCCGAAATGCAGACGACGCGTGCGTTGAGACGGCTGTGCGCCCAGACGCTGATCGACGAACTGAGCCTATCATCCACCCGGCGCGAAGTTACGCACGGCACACCCGCCCATTTTGCCGCGATCATGCCGAGCACGGCTCCGCGGCGGCTGTGGAGGTGCACAACATCGGGGCGCTCCGTGGCAATCAGCTCGCGCAGGCGCGCAGCATAGAATAGATCGGCATCGCCTTTGTAGGAGATCGCTGCGGACCGGATACCCATGGCCCGCAATTGGTTGTCCAGCGGGGCCTGTGGTTCGCAAGCGACCACGCATTCGACGCCACGGGCACGAAGACCCTCGACGATGTAGAGCACCTGCTGCGCACCACCGGCCAGCCCCTTGCCGGGCTCGACATGCAGGACCTTCATCGCGGGCGCGACCTGTTGGATACCCACTAAACTCGCCTTCCAATCACCTGGTCAGCCGCACTTCAGCTGACACAGCCCGCCGAATAGCTCCGGGGGAACAGCATGGCAACTTGGTTCGAAGTCTTAGGCACCGTGGTGAGGGCGGTAGATGAACGCCTACCCGTAGAGGGTGGAGGTCCGACCGAAAAGTGCGGCGATCCGCCCAAATGCCCAACCTATGGCACGAACGGCAACAACGGGAGATGCGATACCGTAAATCGGAACGATCATGAGTAGCGTGCCTGACAGCAGACGCAAAGGTACGAGAAAGGCCGTCTGCGCAACCGCAGCGGCGGTGATCCTCGGCCACGAGAAACGGAAGTTCTGCATGGACTGCATGGCCGCCCTTTTCATCTGATAGCGCAGCGTCAGACGCTGAGGAGGCATGGACTCGTACACCATGGCATCGGCTGCCCATGCAACGCGCGCTCCCCGCTGACGCGCTTCGGCGAAGAACTTCGTGTCCTCGCCGCCGGTTAGGAGAAGCGTTTCATCAAAGACAAGGCCCTCTCGAGCGAAATAGGCGAGGTCCCCCAACCAGTTGTTGGTAACGACGGTAAACCGTCGCCCACTCGCCGCTGCGGCGGCCGTCGCCTTGTTCTTGTGCTTCATCCGTGCCGAGAGGCTTGCATTCACGAAGCGTTGCCACGGCGAGGCCTCTGCCGCGACCGGTACAATTTCCACCGGCCCTCCGACCAGATGGGCCCCGCTGTTCTGCCAGGTTGAGACAAGCGTGGTTAGCCACAGCGGATCGGGATACTCATCGTCGTCGATGAAACAGAGTAGATCAGCCTGCCGCTTCAGGGCTTCTTGCAGGGCTTTGTTGCGCGCGACGGGAATGCCCCGACGCGGCTCATGCATGTACTCCACGCGCCACGGCATGGAGGCACCGGACACGACGTCGCGCGCCGACGCGTCGGGATCGTTGTCGACAACGAGAAACTCGATATCGAAGCTGTCTGGCGCCCTCAGCAGCGCACATTTCTCAAGCAGAAGGCGCAGATACTCAAGGCGGCGATGGGTGAGAACTGCAACGACCAGCCGCCCGCGTTGCATCAGTTTGCCCCTGCCCGATGCATACATGTCCCGATCTTCCGGAAGCGGCAAACTCACGATCTCCGCCCCCCTTTCAGCGGGTCCCAGGCCACCTCACGATAGAGAGCAAGTAATGCCTCTGCCTCCTTCTGGATGCTGAACGAGGTGAGCACGTGCTCGCGCCCGTTCCTGCCCATTTCCATCCGACGCTCATCATCATCCATGATCACTGCAAGCGACCGGGCCAGAGCGGGGGCACTGCCCGTCTCGAAAAGCAATCCGGACCAGCCGTCCACCACCGTTTCGGCATACGAGCCGGCCGAGCTAGCGACCACGGCAACGCCTGAGGACATGGCTTCGAGAGGCGTCAGACCAAATCCTTCATTGCGGCTTGCCGCCACGCAAATGTCCATGGCCCGGATGTAGTCGCGAGCATCGGCAACGTGACCCAAGAAGCTGATCCTGTCTGACAGCGAAGCGTCCTCTATGCGTTGACGGAGAGCATCATGGAAAGGGCGTTGGGCAGAAACGACGTTACCCACTATCACGGCCTTCCAATCCGGTCTTTGGCCGGCATTCGCGATCATCGCTTCTATGAAGATGTCAGTCCCCTTGCTTGGGCGTACCGCACCGAACACGCCCACGTAGGAGGCCTGAGGGTCGAGGCCAAGTTCGCGTTTCAGCGTGGTTCTGTCTGCTGGTGAAAACCGTGCAGTATCCACGCCATGGGGAATGATCCGGGTTTCTCGCTCCACAAAGCTCGCGCTCGTTTCCGAAGTAGCGACGACAGCATCCACCTTTGACATTAGGAAGTCCGTGTAGCATGTGTGCTTTCGCTGCGCCGCGGATGTGAACACAACCCGCGTGGAAGGACGCAGCATCTTCAGTAGCAATCCCGCCAGCATCTCTATGTTTCGCCTGGCATGCCAGACAACAACACCGGACGCTGCCTCTTTACCGACTTCCGAACTGAGGTTGTAGTTGTTCGGTCGCACGCCCGCGATCGTGACATCCACCCCCATCGACCGCAAAGCCGACCAAAGCGAGAAGATCGTGGAACTAACCCCGGTCTGAATCAGCTTGAAGTTCGGATAGATGATCTTCGGCTCCAAAGCCGGATCTCTATCGTTTAGCATCTGTAGGCGACCGTTGCCGAGTGAATCCCGCCTTGGCGTGCCATGGGAACTCATCCAGACTTAACTTTCCGTAGGTTGTAGCGAAAAGCGGAGAGTCTGGAGGCTACGTCAAACCAACCTTCACTAATAGCCTGGGCTATGGACCACTTGGCAGCAGTTGGCCGTGGCCAGTCCATTCCGGAGAGTTCGGCATAACGCCACCACTTCTCCCCCGACCACACCTCAGAGCTATTCCAGGGCTTCCTGCCCCCGGTGTAGTGGATTGCCCACTGCTCGGATTGTTGCAGGGCCAGATCGCCACGCAGGGAATCCGGCAAATAATGATACCGCCGAGCCAAGTGCCGAGACATGAGCGTGGAATGCACATTCCAGCGCGAATCCAGCAGCATCATGCGGCCGCGCAGGAGTGAGTTGATGATATCCTGGTCGACGAAAATCAGTCGACCTCGATAGGTCTCATCCGTCTGCCGGAACCTCTCGCTGAAGCCCATGGCGCGAAGCTGATTCAGATCCATGAGCATCATACCTGAGTTGACGTACTCAAGCTTCTCCGGGTCGAGCCCGAGCATGATCTGGCAGTCGCGACGGCGAAAATCTCCTAGGGTGATGCCCCGGATCATCTGGATGTAGACCCCAAGATCGACCACGCCGGCCATAGCCGCGCCTTTGAGATCCACCTCCCACAGTTGCCTGGCATCGCCCAGAAGAATGATATCTGCGTCCAGATAGATCGCCCTATCCAGATGGCTCAACGCTTCCGGCAGCATCGACTTGATGAAGGCAGCCTTGGATACATGCGTTTGGCCACCCACAGTGCCGTAGTCATTCGCCACCCGGACCGGAGTCACCCCGGAAACTGACCACTCCGCGATAGCCTCAGCAACGAACGCCTCGTCTTCGGCATGAACGATGTAGAACCTGATAGACTCTGGGGTCGAGCAGTTCTCAACGATCGATCTGATAGTGACGGCTACTTGCCTCAGGTAGCCGCGATCCACTGCAAATACGATGTTCATGGGATCCGCCACAGGGTGCCCATCAGTCCGCATTTGTAAAATCCGCACCTGGGCTAGTCACGAAACATCTCCAGTCCATAGCGCTCAACAAGCTTGCCGATCTGGCGATCATTCCCGCCACCGTGCAGATTTGTCCGCACGAGCGCCTGACGCTGCGATCCCTGCCATTCGATCGACGGCCGATGCTCGCTCACTACCCGAACACCGACACCATTGAGCGCTGACATCCATCGCAGCCAAAGATCATCGGCCGTTGGCGCGAGCGCCATATAGGCTGGCCTATCTAGTGTCTCCGCTGGCAGACTGCCCGGAGGATAGAGCACACCGCCATACCCGGTAGGCAAGACTGCGCGCCCGGCGCCGGTGGAGAGCTGCGGCCAGCTCCGATAGGGCTGCATCGTCGCTGGTCCGTCAAACAGCATCCTTCGAGCTGTGTGGCAGATGACTTCATTCGGATACTCCGCGTGCGCCGCGACTAGTGCCCCCAGCCAGCGCGGAGGGTAGTAGTAGTCGTCGTCCGCGGTAACGATCACATCGTGGGGGTACTGCTCCAGCGCCGGCACGATCTTCTTGTATGGTCCCACGTCATCGCATTCTGCTATCGTCAGCCCATGATCGCGGAGTTCCGTAACATTCTTGGGGAGCTTGCCCACGTCGGATTTTGCGATCCACAAAACCACCCCGTCCGGTGCTACGGATTGAGATAACAAGCTTCTCAATGTCAGCCCCAGCGTTCGAAAGCGCGGTGGATATGACGTCAGCGAGACTAATAGCCCACGCTCTCCACCATGCGGCGTACCGATCTGAGATTTGGGACCCAACTTGACTCGCGCCTCCAGCCACTTGGACTGGACAAGCTTGCTGATGCCTCTCTGACGAGCCCTTAGCCACGCCATCTCACACCCCGCTTCGATTTGGGCAGATGTTCCCTACTTCCCGCTCCGCCTGATCGACTTGATCTGCAGCGGTGGAACGCCGGATTTCTCGGCGATGGCCTGGTCTTGATCCATGATGAAGGTCTTGGCCGGCTCGTCCTTGTCGAGGCCGCCCAGAAGGTCGGCGGGCACCTTGCGGTTGGAGCGCTGGCTGTCGTCCTCGTACACGACGTCGAACAGCACGAATTCGCTGCGGGCGGTGGGTTTCTTGGCCATGGTCGTCTCCATTCGTCCGAAACGCCGAGTTCCCCGGCAAGTGCACCAGGGCGCGTCTGGAATGTTCGAAAGCTCAGTTGCGGAAGATCGCGTCGCCCTGTTCGTCGATGATCTGCCGGCCCTTGGCAAGCGAGAAGCTCACCACGTCTTCCTTGGAGGAGAAGCGATCCGCCCGCACGAACTTGTAGCTCTTGAGTTCGCCCTCGATCTCTTTCTCGATCGTTCCGGCCAGCTGGTATTCGCTGCCCACCGTCATGGTGATCGCCTTGATGGCGTAGCCCTTGTAGCTCTCTTCACCGACCACCGCCGGCTCGATCGACTTCGTGGCCCCGCCACCACCGAACAGATTTTTCCAGAACGACATCAGGACCTCGGCCTCAATAGCTTTGCCCGCCCGCTTTAGGCTGTAGGCCGCCCTTTGTCCACAACTCAGGCCGCGTTCAACAGGCCCAGCTTCTTCATCAGTTCTTCCTCGTCCTCGTGGCTGATGAAAAGGATGATCCTCGGCGTTTGGTCGGTAAGCTGGACGAGGTAGCTGACGTCGAACTCCACGGGCCTGTCGAGTTTCTCGAAGGTTACGCCCCAGTGGATTGTGACCATCACATAGTCATCGCCGAACCACGTCTCCTTCATTGCCAGCGCCTCGGCTGACTGCTGCCCGACGCTACGATAGAACTCCGCCGCTTTCCCGGCATTGCTGAGGAACTCTTCGCGCTTCTGCGAAATGATCCCCTTCGGTCCCGCCGCGATGAAGTCATCGGCGTACAGCCCGGCCGTCTTCTGCAGCTGCAGCGCACTGAACGACCTGCCGTACTCGGCGAAGAGCTGCTCGATCCGCTTGTCCATACACGTTCTCCTCTCGCTGAGAGAACGGACACCGCACGTCGCTGTTCCCCACCTGATTTTTGAACATCGTTCATTTCCTGGCTTGAACACCGTTCAAGAAACTGCCATCAATTCTAAACGACGTTCAAAACATGGAGGAACTGGCGATGTCGCCGGCTGTGACCTGGACGAATACGCCACGCATAACGCTGAACCTGGCGCGCCTAGTTGCCGACGGGAGGCTCGAGGTCGGAGAAGCAGACATGCTGCTTCAGTTGGCCGAGCAATCGCGCCTCCGCCGGATACTCGTGAACATGCTGCTTATCTTCGGATCACTCATGGTCGTAGGCGGCGTGCTCGCACTGAAACCGACGCTGGAGACCGGTCTGGCGCTCGCCATATGCTCGCTGGGTCTTGGCACCGGCCTGTTCGCCAAGGGGAGGCGCGAATGGGGGCTTCTTGGTCGCGCCCTGATCCATATGGGCCTGCTCGGTCTCAGCGGCTGGATCGCCATGCAGTTCTGGCGCATGCCCGAGCCGTGGCCGCACCTGATGTGGCCGGTGATCGCAACCCTGTTCATCGCGGGCGCCATCGGCTATCGCGACTCGCAGCTGGCCGCCCTGGCCGCCATCGCCATTGGCTACGTGCTCGGCGGTTCGACCCGGTACTGGCACGCCTCATACGCCCTGATCGTCGAAGAGCCCGTCCTCAGCATTGCAGCCTTCTCGTTGCTCGGTGCCATTGTCTTCTGGTTCCGCAATCGCCTCCCCCTCGCCTACCAGCAGCCGGCGACGGTGTTCTGGCGCACCAGCTTCATCCTCGGCAACTTTGCCTTCTGGGTCGGCACCCTTTGGGGCGACTACATCCTCGATGGCTGGCTATCGCCCTACTATTCGACGTACAGCACCGATACCTACCGCGCCTACGAAGCCTGGCGCGAACAGGCTCTCCACGTCCCTGATATCGCCTTCGTCGTCGCCTGGCCGATCGTACTGCTCGTCGCGATCGCCGTCGGGGCGAAGACCCGCCAACTGTTCCTCGTCAACGCCTCGCTCGTCTTCCTGGGCATCCACTTCTACACCCAGTTCCACGAGGTCATGGTCTGGAACCCGGTTGGCCTCGTGGTCGGTGGACTCCTCGCCGTCGGGCTCGGGCTCATCCTCGTCCGCGCCAACCTCGATTGGCTGAAGCGGCTGTGGCAGCGCTGGCGCCGCCCCGCCTGAGCGGAAAAGCAAGAAGGCCCGGGTCACTGACCCGGGCCTTCTTGATTCAACATACCGACAAACTCAGTTGTCGAGGAAGCTGCGGAGCTTGCGGCTGCGGCTCGGGTGCTTGAGCTTGCGGAGGGCCTTGGCCTCGATCTGGCGGATACGCTCACGCGTCACGCTGAACTGCTGGCCGACTTCCTCGAGCGTGTGGTCGGTGTTCATGCCGATGCCGAAGCGCATGCGCAGCACGCGTTCCTCGCGCGGCGTCAGCGACGCCAGCACGCGGGTCGTGGTCTCGCGCAGGTTCGACTGGATGGCGGCGTCGATCGGCTGGATGGCGTTCGAATCCGGGATGAAATCGCCGAGGTTCGAATCTTCCTCGTCGCCGATCGGCGTCTCCAGGCTGATCGGCTCCTTGGCGATCTTGAGGACCTTGCGGACCTTGTCGAGCGGCATCTGGAGCTTCTCGCTCAGCTCTTCCGGGGTCGGCTCACGGCCGATCTCGTGGAGCATCTGGCGAGACG
>Ga0247822_10000366_pt1 | contig 23772 bp, 19 predicted proteins | sample 13C_Cellulose_Da_FD_192423 | JGI IMG/M metagenome (GOLD analysis project Ga0247822, IMG submission 192423) | Soil microbial communities from agricultural site in Penn Yan, New York, United States - 13C_Cellulose_Day30 | ecosystem: Environmental > Terrestrial > Soil > Agricultural land | place...
CCTTAATATCAGCGGTAGACGCCAATACAATTTCAACCGGGAACTGACCACCACCGGGCAATGCAGGTGGAGTAATAGGTAGAATTTTTACGCCGGAAATTTCAGACAGCTTCTTTTGTACATCCGGCATCATTTCGAAAACATCGCGGTCGCGGTCAGCCCATGGTTTGGTAACCAAGCCAGAGAATCCACCCGTCGGCATAGTCAGCTGAAAGGTAAAGTCGGTTTCTGGAACAGCTAGAAATGCCTGGTTAACTTGCTTTCCATAATGCGATGACTGATCCACCGTTGAGTTCGCCTGCGAATCAACAATCCCGAAAATAACCCCTTGGTCTTCGGTAGGTGCAAGCTCTTTGGGAGACATGTTGTACAGCGGGAAACACAATACAGTGATGCCAATCCAGAAAATGTAAACACCCATACGGTTCTGCAAACTTAATTGCAATTTTTCACCATACCAAGTACGGAAGCGCTCAAACGGTTTTTCCAGCGGTGCTTTCAAACCTGTATGCGGTTTGAGCATACGTGAGCCTAGCATTGGCGACAAAGTGATCGCGACAATTGCTGAAATCGTTACGGCACCTGCAAGCGTAATTGCAAATTCGCGGAATAGAGAACCAATCAAACCACCCTGCAAACCAATCGGGATATACACCGACGCCAGAGTCACTGTCATTGCCAAAATTGGGCCAGCTAATTCACGCGCAGACACGATTGCCGCCTGGAACGGTTTCATTCCCTCTTGAATATGACGCTCAATGTTTTCGACCATTACGATCGCATCATCTACCACCAAGCCCACGCAAAGTACGATTGAAAGTAGCGTCAACAAATTGAGCGAGAAGCCACAAATTTGCATGATAAACAGCGCACCCACTAACGACAGCGGAATAGCGAGTACCGGAATAATGACCGAGCGACTGAAGCCTAAAAACAGGAAAATTACAATAACAATAATCAACAAGGTTTCAGTGAGGGTTTTAATTACCTCGTGAATCGCTGCATCAATATATTCAGTGGAGTCGTAGGCAACTGTTCCCGATAAACCCGTCGGCAACTCAGCTTTAATTGCCTCCATCTCTTTATTAACAGCTTTCATTACGTCCAATGCGTTTGCATTAGGCGCAACCCAGACGCCCATAAATACCGCAGTATCGCCCGAGTAGTTAACCACCGTGTCGTAATTTTCTGCCCCGAGCGCAACATCGGCGATGTCACTTAAGCGAATAATTCCATCGGCAGAATTGCGGATAACCAGCTGTTTGAAATCCTCAACATTTTTTAAATCAGTATCAGCACGCAAGTTTACTTGTGTGTAGGAACCACGGGTTTGTCCTACTGCAGCCTGCACGTTATTGGCAGCCAGAGCAGCGCGCACTTGCACGGGAGTTACGTTTAACGCAGCCATACGCTCAGGCTTAAGCCAAATACGCATCGCAAAAGTTCTACCACCGAGTACATCCGCTTTTTGTACACCGGCAACAGCGGTTAAACGCGGCTGGATCGAGCGGGTTAAAAAATCGGTGATTTGGTTTTGCTCAAGAATTTCCGAACTGAAGCTGATATAAGCTGCCGCAAATTGCGAGTCGGCCGCTTCAATACGAATCGCTGGCACTTCCGCTTCCGGCGGCAAATCACCCCGCACCTGATTTACCTTGGCCGAGATTTCAGTCATCGCTTTGAGCGGATCGTAATTCAAACGCAAATGTGCAGTAACGGTTGAAGAACCCATTGCACTTTGCGATTCGATGTAATCAATACCCCCCGCTGATGCAATCGCGCGCTCAATCGGCGTGGTAATAAATCCACGCACTAACTCAGCGTTAGCACCGACATAAACGGTATTGATGATAATTACGGAGATATCACTGCGCGGATATTGACGCACAGTCAGGTTACTTCCCGCCTGTATCCCCAGGATTAAAATAAGCAGGCTCACCACTATGGCGAGCACCGGCCGTTTGATAAAAATATCAGTAAATTTCATAAGTTAGACTCATGGGCTTTTTGGCTTATGGAGTAAATCGTCTGGTTTTCATTGCTCGCGCCAAAAAGAAATAGCGCGAGCAGACATAACGAATTAACTATCAGCAGGAGTCGGTTCGAGCTTGAACTCAGGAGTTGGCAATTTGCCAATCGTCACTGCCTGGCCATTTAACAACTTGAAAGCGCCAGCACTGGCGACAACCTGACCAGCCTTTAAACCATCAACAATTTCTACAAAATCGCCACGTGTTTTACCCAAGCGCACAAATTGTTGGCGCGCCTTAAATGTTTTTGCCTTCTTATCTTCTTCGATAACAAAAACGGTATCGCCAAACGGAGCATAAATAACTGCCGTGCTTGGTACCGCAAGTACATCCTGAGGATCAGACAGGGTTACTTTTGTCTCTACCGCCATGCCGGGAATCAGCTGGCTTTTATCGTTATCCAAATAAGATTGCACGATAGCGTTACGGGTCACTGAACTAATCTCTGCGCCGATAGCGGTAATTTCACCGCTGATAGTAGCGTCAGAACCATCACCAACACTCACTTCAACTGGCAAGCCGCGCGTCATTTGCACCAGCCAAAATTGCGGTACCGGGAAGTTAACACGTACGCTGTTAGTCGCTTGCAGGGACACAATTTCACCACCCACTTGCAGGTCTTCACCCAAGTCCACTTGACGAATACCCAAGCGACCATCAAAAGGAGCACGAACTTGTTTCTTTTCCAATGTGGTTTTTAAGTCGCCTACATCACCAACGGCAGATTCCATTTGTTGGATTGCAGTATCCAGTTCACTTTGTGAAACGGTATTGCGCTTACGCAATTCAACCAGACGCTCATGATTGGATTTAGCCAAACGCAGACGCGCTTCGGCAGCACTCAATTGCGCCTGTTCGTTACCCGACTCCTGAACCAGGATTACGGTACCCTTTTCAACTTGTTCACCAGATTTAAAGCGAATTTCTTTTACTTTACCGGCGACTTCAGCGGTGATTCGAATCCCCTCGGATGCCTCAACAGTACCCATAGCGGTATAGCTATTTGGCCACTTCTGAACTTCAGCTTTAAAGGTGCTGACGGTTTCCGTAGGTGGTGGAGTGTTTTCGCCTGCGTTCACCATGGCGGCAATCTGGCCACCTTTTATACCGCCGACAATCAACACAATTCCTATAAGGCTTGCCACAGCAACGCCGATTGATTTCGCATTGTTCATAGATGAGGAACCATTGAGAGGAGAAAAAAGAGATCACTACCAGGACTGGGCAATACATGCGGAGGGAGGGCGATAAATCGACGGTATCCCAACCATAACTTCGGCATTTTTCAGCCCAAGAATTGTTGCACAGCCAAATGTAAAATCAAAAATAACAAGTTGTCATAAAGTGTAACCCTACAACTTGCCAGAAAAACCAGCCGACCATCTGGTCGGTCGGCAAATCATATTCTCTTTTTGATCATTGTCCAACGAATTGTTAGGCATAACACAAACTTATGACATTCATCATTCGAGGGCGGGAGCAATTATCCATTGATGTGCGACAAGGAATGTCAGTAATGGATAATTGATTGAGGATTTTGGTTGATCACGCAGTATGCATATCGACCTGATAGCGTTTGCGCCGCTCAGCTATACCACCGCCGGCAGGACCCGATACAACACCAACATCATATTCATCCCCCGTTATGCAGAGGAGCAAATCACAGAACCGGGCATATCGATCCAAAGGATGACTAATCGAATCACCTTCAATGATAACGACATTTGAATGCTCATCAATGTTAATGCTTTCAGTTGCTATCGCCCAAACTCCAACCGACAGGATTTGAATACGAATGATGCCCCGCTGAAATTGCTGGATTGATTTTACCTTGGGAATGAACTGGCGGTAATGTGGCCCCATAGAAAATACAGAGGTGGCTTTGAAGCGCGAACCTATGACGCCTACAGTGCCCAATTGGCGTTCAATGAGTTGGGTTTTATTAAAGCCGGCGTAAGTTCGAGGGAAAAAAATTAATGCGTTAGATGTCATAGACGTCCCTTCTAGTTGTAAATGAAATAAATACGATTCATCCGTGATCAGGGTGGATTCAATCAAAGAACCCGATAAAAATCAACCGCCGAAATTAGCCGAACTGACCATCAAGTCTGCTAGCATTTGCTGCATTAAAATTCATTAAGGATTAGCTATGACTTGGGCACCGCATGTAACTGTCGCCACAATTGTTGAACGCGACAACCGTTTTTTAATGGTGTATGAAGAAGCAGATGGTAAAAAAGTTTACAACCAACCTGCTGGTCATTTAGACCCTAACGAAACATTAACAAATGCAGCGATTCGCGAAACGCTGGAAGAGACAGGTTGGACGGTTACCTTGACCGGCGTGGTCGGCGTAAATCTTTACACTGCGCCAAGCAACGGGATTACGTACCTGCGTACAACCTTCATCGGCCAACCCGTAAGCCATGACCAAACCCGTCAGCTGGATACCGGCATTATCGAAGCAGTCTGGTTGACCTACGAGGAACTGCTCGCACGTAAAGACCAGCTGCGTAGCCCTATGACCTTGCAAATCATCGAAGAATACCTCGCCGGCCGCCGCTTTCCGCTCAATGTTGTTGGCAATACTGCCGGCTAAGGTGGCAGTGATGGGCTGAGGCGGGTAAAATGCCCGCCTTTCCCTATTCCCAGCAGTTGTTCCTTATGTCAGATGCAATTCCCGCCCCCGTCTCAGGCTCATCAATAGGCCCGCGCCAAAAAGTGATCGTTGGAATGTCCGGCGGTGTTGACTCCTCAGTCTCTGCCCTCCTGCTTAAACAACAGGGTTATCAGGTCGAAGGCCTGTTTATGAAGAACTGGGATGAGGACGACGGTACGGAATATTGCACCGCCAAAGCCGATCTGTCCGATGCCGAAATGGTCTGCGAGCGTATCGGCATCAAGCTGCATACCGCCAATTTCGCATCTGAGTACTGGGATAACGTATTCGAGCACTTCTTGGAGGAGTACAAAGCCGGCCGCACGCCCAACCCGGATATCCTCTGCAACCGCGAAATCAAATTCAAAGTCTTTATGGAATACGCGCGAATGCTGGGCGGCGAGTTGATCGCTACCGGCCATTATGTGCGCCGCGCCGATCGCGATGGTCACGTCCATCTATTAAAGGGGTTAGACCCCAACAAAGACCAAAGCTACTTCTTACATGCCGTGGGCGAAGCTGAATTCGCAAAATCCCTATTTCCCGTAGGAGAGCTGGAAAAGCCCGAAGTGCGCCGCATTGCCGAGGAACATGGGCTTGTCACTCACAACAAGAAGGACAGCACCGGGATTTGTTTTATCGGCGAACGCCGCTTTAAGGATTTTCTCCAACAATACCTACCCGCTCAACCGGGTGAGATTCAAACGCCAGATGGCAAAGTGATCGGCGAACACATGGGCCTTATGTACCACACCATTGGCCAACGCCAAGGGTTGGGGATTGGCGGAGTAAAAGGTGCCAATGAAGAGCCATGGTTTGTTGTCCAAAAAGACCTGACCCGCAATGTGCTGGTTGTAGTGCAAGGCACTGATCACCCTCTTCTATATACCAATCACTTAATCGCCCAACAGGCCCATTGGATTAACGGCACCCCGCCCTCATCTACCTTTGCCTGTACCGCCAAAACCCGTTATCGCCAGCCTGACCAAACTTGCACGGTCACCTTGCTGGCCGATGGCACTCTGGAAGTGAGTTTTGAACAACCCCAGCGTGCGGTAACTCCTGGCCAATCAGTGGTTTTTTACCTTGATGACATTTGCCTTGGTGGCGCAGTGATCGAATCCACCGACAACCACTAATCGATTGATAAGCCCTATTCCAAGTAGCTGAGAGAGTTTCGCGTGAGCAAAAACTGGCAAGATATTACCATCGCCCTTGCAGGCGTATTTCAAGCGACCGCTATGGTTGAACAAGCTGCCAAAACCGGTCATGTTCCGCCTGATGCCTACAAATGCAGTATTGAAAGTATGCTCGACTTAAATCCGGCGAGCACTCTTGATGTCTATGGCGGCAATCTGGAAAACCTGCGCACAGGCCTTGAAGTAATGCGCGAGCTCCTGCGGCCCAACTCGCAAAAACATCGCGATGCACTGCGCTATGGTTTAGGCGTTTTACATTTACAGAAAAAGCTTGCCGGTCGTCGCGATATGCTGGGCGTAATCGGCAGTCGCCTGGAGCAAGTAGCGCAACAAGCACAACATTTCTCATCTACGCACGAGAATGTGATCGCCAACCTGGGCACCTTGTACACAGAAACCTTGAGCACCTTCCGTTTTCGCATTCAAGTGAATGGCGACTACAATTATTTGCAACAACAGCGCATCGCTAACCAAATCCGCGCCCTACTGCTCGCATCGGTTCGCTCGGCTATCCTTTGGCGCCAAGTTGGCGGCAACCGTTTCCAGCTGCTGTTTTATCGCAAACACATCGCTGAACAAGTTGATAATTTATTGCGCCGGATTTAACAGACTCGCTGTTTGAATCGCACAAAATTCGTATTTTATTTTTTAATCTTTAACCGAGAATCACCATGGACAACACCTTCAACACTCTTTCCGCGCTCAACGCCGTCTCTCCGGTAGATGGTCGCTACGGCAGCAAAACTATTGCACTGCGCAGCATCTTCAGCGAATTCGGTTTAATCCGTTTCCGCGTAGAAGTTGAAGTTCGTTGGCTGCAACAATTAAGCCGTCACGCGGGTATACCTGAAGTTCCTGCATTCAGTGCAGCGACCAACAAAGTCCTCGATGAAATTGTTACCAGCTTCAATGAAGCAGATGCACAAGCGATTAAAGATATCGAACGCACTACCAACCACGACGTAAAAGCAGTTGAGTACTTCCTCAAAAATAAATTTGCCGGCAACGCTGAGCTGGAAGCTGTTTTGGAATTTGTGCATTTTGCTTGCACCTCGGAAGACATTAATAACCTTTCACACGCACTTATGTTGCGTGAAGGCCGTGAAGTATTCCTGAAAGATGCTGAAGCGATTGTGGATGGCATTGCGAAATTGGCACACGACTACGCTGAAGACTCTATGCTCTCTCGTACTCACGGCCAAACTGCATCACCAACTACTGTTGGCAAAGAAATGGCCAACGTTGCGGCGCGTTTGCGTCGCCAGATCAAAACCGTAAAACAAGTTGAATTGCTCGGTAAAATTAACGGTGCCGTAGGTAATTACAACGCACACTTGTCTGCCTATCCGGATGTGGATTGGCAAACTAATGCTAAAGAATTTGTTGAAAGCTTGGGGCTAAGCTGGAACCCCTACACTACTCAAATTGAACCACACGATTACATCGCGGAATTGTTTGATGCAATCGCGCGCTTCAATACCATCGTGATCGATTTTGACCGCGACATCTGGGGCTACATCTCCCTCGGTTACTTCAAGCAAAAAACCATCGCAGGCGAAGTTGGTTCATCCACCATGCCGCACAAAGTTAACCCGATTGATTTTGAAAACTCGGAAGGCAACCTTGGCATCGCCAATGCGATCTTCACTCACCTCGCGCAAAAATTGCCAATCTCCCGCTGGCAGCGCGACCTGACCGACTCAACTGTATTGCGCAACATGGGTGTTGGTTTTGGTTACGGCATGATTGCCTATGCATCAACCTTGAAAGGCATGGGCAAATTGGAAATCAACCGCGCTCGCCTTGCTGAAGATCTAAATAACTCATGGGAAGTATTGGCCGAGCCAATCCAAACCATTATGCGTCGGTATAACGTAGCTGAGCCCTACGAGAAATTAAAAGCACTAACTCGCGGCCAAACCATTAACCGCGAAGTGCTTGCATCATTCGTGGAGACATTAGACATCCCCGAACACGCCAAGCAAACCATGCGCGATTTAACTCCCGCCAATTACATCGGCAATGCGGTAGATCAAGCCAAAGCGATCTAAACCGTGCAAAAATAAAGGGCTCTTCAAGAGCCCTTTCTTATTTTGATTCCCATTTTTTCCAGGTAACAACAAATGACCGCACCACTCACTCATCTCGGCGATATGCCAATTGAAGAATTTTTACGCGATTACTGGCAGAAAAAACCACTGCTGATTCGCAATGCATTTCCCGGTTTTGAATCGCCAATTTCACCTGATGAGTTGGCGGGTTTGGCACTGGAAGAAGAAGTGGAGTCGCGTATCGTTTTGGAAAAAGGCACCACGCCTTGGGAGTTGCGTAACGGTCCGTTTGATGAAAAAACATTTGAAAAATTGCCAGCCACTCATTGGACGCTGTTAGTACAAGCAGCTGACCAATTTGTTCCTGAAGTAAATCAAATGCTCGATGCATTTCGTTTTATTCCCAACTGGCGTCTGGACGACATCATGATCAGTTACGCTCCGGATCAAGGTGGCGTCGGCCCACACTTTGATTACTACGATGTATTTTTGTTGCAAGGTTTGGGGAAACGCCATTGGAAGCTAGGCCAAATGTGCGACAATAATTCACCGCGTGTTGAAGGCACTCGTTTGAAAATATTAAGCGAGTTCCACACCACTGACGAATGGGTAGTTGAACCGGGCGATATGCTGTATATCCCGCCCGGCATCGCGCACTGGGGCAACGCGCAGGGCGATGACTGCATGACCTACTCCATCGGTTTTCGTGCACCAAGCCACGCCGATATAATTTCTGAAGTCGGACAAGAAGTTGCGCTGTCTGTGGTTGATGATTTACGTTTCAGTGATCCTGATTTAAAACTGCAAAATAATCCCGGTGAAATTGGTACCGAGGCCATCGCGCAAGTGCAGAAGATTTTGCAGCAACATTTAACAACAGAAAATATCGCCCACTGGTTCGGTAAATTTATGACCGAGCGTAAATATCTTGACCAAAGCGATGAAGAACCACTGGATATAGATGCTGACGAGTGGCAATCAGCCTTAGCTGATGGTGAATTATTGTGGCGCCATCCTTCAGCACGCCTCGCGTTTCATAGCGATACTAACGGCACCTTGTTATTTGCTGATGGTGAAGCTATTTGCTGTTCACGTGAACTGGCCGAACTGGTGTGTAAAGAAGTTGAGATTAGTTGGCGTGAACTGAAAGAGTTGGTGCAAGATCCACATAACCGCTCCGCGATAACCCAACTGATAAATCAGGAAACATTACTGGTCGATGAGTAACACTATGACTCACACAGTTCATCCCACTACATGGAAAATCCATCAAGCGGATTTAGTAAAAATTCGCACTGATGTGTTCATGCACGAACAACAGGTTTCTGCCGCAGATGAGTGGGATGGACTGGATGAGAATGCGCAGCATTTTTTGGTCTCTTATACAGGTCAAGCAGTAGGTTGTGCACGACTATTGTTTGAAGAGCAGGATGGCAAAACCTTATGCCATATTGGTCGTGTCGCCATTCTTAAACCGTTTCGCGGCAAAGGCCTGGGACACGAATTAATCGCATTTGTTATCAGCCACTGCAAAAAGATTGCACCAGAAAGCAGTATTTATTTACACGCACAAACTGATCGCCGTCGCTTTTACGAAACACTAGGATTTGTTGCAGAAGGTGATGTATTTATGGATGCGGGTATTCCCCATATCAGTATGACCTTACAAAAGGAGAGACAGCGTGGCTGAACAATCATCGGTAAGTGCTGACCTTTGGTTGCTCGATGGAGCCACCGACTTTCGTGTACACAGTGAACAACTTGTTGCGCAAAGCCGACGCTCAATTGCCATACTCACTCGCGATTTGGATGCACTCGTATATGCCACTCCCGAGTTCGTCCAGCACATTTCCGATTTTGTGCGCAGCACTCGCAATGCCCAAGTGCAGATTCTCATCAAAAACACCAAACCCGCTATCGAATCTGGACATACTCTCGTTCGTCTCGCACAGCGACTATCATCCAAAATTCTTGTGCGCAAAATGACGGTTGAACCCAACAATAAAGACATGGGTTTTATGCTGGGCGATACCGATAAGCTGCTTTATAAAAATGATGATGCAGTACATCGCGGTTTTTTTAACAGTGCCGCAGCAAGTGAAATCAAGTCCCTACGTGAAGAGTTTAATTACCTATGGCAATACGGCGAACTTGAACCGGAGTTTCAGTTGCTGCACATCTAAGCCGATTGTAAGCCGAAGGTTAAGCGCCTTCTACACACTCACTCTTGAATTTATAGCTAAATTAGACATCTCTCCTACCGCATACGGTCAAATCTGCTGCCAAGTATCACAACGCACACAAAAAGCGATTTTTACCGGAAAAACAACATGTTTTTTGTTGCCGATTACTTTTTTATCCTATATATATAGCGTCAATCCGCGTTAAGGGCTGTTTGAGCCTGTAAATGCAGGGGTTTTTGTTATCAAAGTTGTACGAGTATTGTCAGGATCAACCAGACTCTGCAATTCACGTTGGCACATACGTTTTTATTACACGAGCATCTTTGTTCAGAAGATAAACGTACCCACTTTTTATCAATAATAGAAGGAAACCAATATGGCCGTTGCCAAAAAACCTGCTGCTGCAAAAGCTGCTCCAGCTAAAAAAGCCCCTGCTGCTAAAGCTGCCCCTAAGGCTGCACCAAAAGCCGCTGCTAAAGCTGCACCGAAAGCTGCCGCTAAAAAAGCTCCAACTCCAAAAGCCGCTGCTAAAAAAGCGCCTGCAGTTAAAGCTGCTCCTGCCGTTGTTAAAGCGATTGCTGAGCGTCAAAACAAAACCCAGATGCTGCAACAAATTGCTGATGCAACCGAGCTGAGCAAAAAGCAAGTTCAAGCGGTATTGGACGAGTTGACAAACGTAATTGAAGGCCACATCAAGAAGAAAGGTATTGGCGAATTCGTATTGCCAGGCCTGCTGAAAATCACCACCGTGAAAAAACCAGCAACCAAAGCACGTAAAGGTATCAACCCTTTCACTAAAGAAGAAGTTACCTTCAAAGCTAAACCAGCAAGTACTTCAGTAAAAGTACGTCCGCTGAAAAAATTGAAAGAATTCGCTGTATAAGTCGCGATTGACACTTTCATAAAAAAACCCGCCATGAGCGGGTTTTTTTATGGGTAGCGATTGAGACAAGTACGCGCTAATTAAAGGAGACGAAACCCTTCCCCTACCAATGCGTTTTGCAAGCGCTTGATGCGCTCGGCAAACTCATCCGCGCCATATTCTTTTCCAGGTAATTTACCCCAAATTGGCTGAGGCCATGCGGGATCATCAGTAAAGCGCGCAATATGATGGACATGCAGCTGGCGCACCACGTTACCAAGTGCCGCCACGTTCATTTTGTCGGCGTCAAATACGCTAGTCATAACTTCCGATAACCGGCAAGACTCACGGATGAGCTGCAGCTGCTCTTCTTCGCTCAAGTGATGGATTTCAAATATGTCTTCCCGCTTGGGCACCAGAATGCACCAGGGATAATTAGCATCGCGACTCAATAACAACAGGGACAAATCGAATTCACCGATTACGATGGAATCCTGAGCAAGACGAGGGTGAAGTTCAAACATATCGTTATCCTTTTATTCAACAAACTTTTATTTAACAAGATAGGTGCCGGATCGCCCGGGGCGCTATACCAATATCACCAACCGCCGTAGAATAAGCGGCTTTGAAATCCATTATAGCTACCAAGAAGTCATAACTATGCGTTCCAGTCGATTTTTAATTGCCACCCTGAAAGAAACACCTTCCGATGCGGAAGTTATCAGCCATCAGTTGATGTTGCGCGCGGGCATGATCCGCAAAATGGCTTCCGGCCTTTACAACTGGCTCCCCTTGGGATTGCGGGTGCTGCGCAAAGTAGAAAAAATCGTACGCGAAGAGATGAATAAATCCGGCGCGATGGAAGTATTGATGCCGGTAGTACAGCCCGCCGAGTTATGGGAAGAGTCAGGCCGCTGGCAACAATATGGCCCTGAATTGCTGCGCATGAATGATCGCCATGATCGCCCTTTCTGCCTTGGCCCAACCCACGAGGAAGTCATTACCGATTTGATCCGTAATGAGATCAGAAGTTACAAACAATTGCCGGCAAATTTTTACCAGATCCAAACCAAATTCCGCGATGAGATCCGCCCACGCTTTGGCGTAATGCGCTCCCGCGAATTTATTATGAAGGACGCCTACTCGTTCCACACCAGCACTGAGTCATTGCAAGAAACCTACGATGTAATGCATGCAACTTACTGCAGCATTTTCACTCGCTTGGGTTTGCAGTTCCGCCCCGTACTTGCCGACACCGGCTCGATTGGCGGCGCCTTTTCCCACGAGTTCCATGTACTGGCTGAAAGCGGTGAAGACGATATCGCCTTCAGTAGCGCGAGCGATTACGCTGCCAACATCGAAAAAGCGGAAGCACTACCTCCATCAACACCTCGCCCAGCAGCGCAACATGTTATGAAGGAAGTGGCGACTCCGGGCAAACACACTATCGATGAAGTCAGTGAATTCCTGAAAGTCAGCCCACAGCAAACTGTGAAAACCCTGATCGTTCTGGGTCAAGTACGCGAAGACAAAACCCAGTCGCTGGTCGCGCTAGTATTGCGCGGCGATCATGAACTTAACGAGATCAAGGCTGAGAAATTGACCGGTATTGCATCGCCACTTACCCTTGCTCCTGAAGCACGCATCAAAGCTGAATTAGGTGTTGGGATCGGCTCAATCGGCCCAGTGGGTTTGAATATCTCCGTGATTGTTGACCACTCCGCCGCGCATTTGGCGGATTTTGTGTGTGGCGCCAATAAAGATGGCTTCCACCTGACCGGAGTGAATTGGGAGCGCGATGCAACTGCACCGCTGGTTGCTGATATCCGCAATGTTGTATCCGGTGACCCTAGCCCTTGCGGCAATGGCACTTTGGAAATCAAACGCGGAATTGAAGTTGGCCATATTTTCCAACTCGGCACCAAGTATTCCGAAGCCATGAAAGCCAAAGTGTTGGATGTTAATGGCAAAGAGCAAACCATGATCATGGGTTGTTACGGAATCGGCGTGACGCGCGTAGTCGCGTCGGCGATTGAGCAGAACTTTGACGAGAATGGCATTATCTGGGCGGATTCAATCGCGCCCTTCCACATCGCCATTGTGCCAATCAACATGAACAAGTCCCCGGCAGTAGCAGCCAAGTGCGAAGAGCTTTACGCGCAGCTGCAGGAAGCAGATTTCGACGTATTGTTAATGGATGAAGACAAGGCTCGCCTCGGCACCATGCTGGCAGACACCGACCTGATGGGCATTCCGCATCGTATCGTGGTTGGCGACCGTGGCCTGGAAGCAGGTAGCATCGAATACAAAGGTCGTCGCGATGCAGAGAAACAAGAAATCCCGGTAAATGACATAGTGGATTTCCTCAAAGCAAACGTTAAAGCTTAATCGTTATAAATTGCGGCTTCTGGATGTGAATCCGGAGCCGCAAATTTCCCCCTATAGCCCTACTTTTATTTGCTCACCAAATTCACCTTCTTATTCACCACATTTACCCTGCACCAGCGAAAGAAAACTTGCGCGACAATATCAATACCAAACCAAGCCTTGGTTTTTTAACTTGATTGTTTTTCTGCAAATTGGCATGGGTCCTAATTATTTTTACAAAACATACTCTTCATTTCGATCAAAACTAATTGCTGTAAAGATCACATTACTTCTGTACCAAGTTCACATAAAAATTTAATTTTTCGTTCCACTTAGCAAAGTGGCAATTCCGTAAAAAAATCGTACCTGTACAAAAAAGCTCCCACTTTATTTATTAACTGGCACCTTTTAAAAGCTGTGATGCAGGTTGCAACGGCGGCTTTTGAATGAATGTTAAGTTTGCACCACTGCCCAGTGTGATTTTGCATTTCACGCAGGCATTTGGTCGATTTATCCAATCAATGGGCGATTGGAAAATTGAACTCACTTCGCATTGATAGCACTCATCACATAATAATTGAGAGGAAATGCAATGAACTTTGATCGCATCAATTTTACCCAAATCAAAAAAACTGCCAGTAAATTCCTACTGGTCAGCTTAACCAGCTGCGCGTTTACCAACGTTGCACAAGCGGCAACTGTAGACCTATTGATCCTCTACGATAACTACACCAAAAACTATTTCCAGGGCGATCCGCAAACAGCAATGAACAGCTGGGTTAACCAAATGAACGCGGCCTATGCCGACAGCCAGATTGATGTGCAATTGCGTTTGGTGGGTGTACGCGAAATGGAGCAAGCCGGTGCCGATATGGGCGCGGTGCTTGGCAACCTGCGCGTGAATAACGCTGCGATTGCCTTACGCGATCAGCTGGGTGCTGACTTTGTATCGCAACTTCACCAAAAAGGCGCTTGTGGTGTTGGCTATGTTGCCGTTGATAAAAACTGGACCTGGAACGTCACTGCGCCAAACTGTGGGCCAATCGTGATGGCACATGAACTGGGTCACAACATGGGTCTTAACCACTCGCGCAAACAAGGGGATACCTCTGGCGCTCGTTTCCGTTATGGCGTTGGCTATGGAGTGCAAAACGTATTTGTCGACATCATGGCTTACGAAGGCGTGTTCAATACCACGCGCGTAAACCGTTTCTCCAACCCCAACCTTACCTGTCGCGGCCTGCCGTGTGGCATCCCGGTTGGTCAAGGTGAAGAAGCATACGGCTCACTCGCTATCCATAACGTGCGCGACGAAATTGCAGGCTTCCGCCCAACAGCCGGAGCATCTGGGCCGGTGAAAGTTGCGCAGCATTGCGATTGGGGTGGGTATAACGTGGGTCTCGGTGTAGGCAGCTACAACTTGGGCCAATTGCAGTCGCGCGGAATAGCGAACGATGATATTTCTTCATTGCGCGTGCAGGCCGGTTACAGCATTACGCTTTATCAAAACGATAACTTCACCGGCAACTCAATCACCAAAACGGCTGATGACAATTGCCTGGTAAACGAAGGCTTCAACGATACTGCCAGCTCAATTGTGGTATCCACTACCAGCAGCGGCTTTAATATCTTGATCCAGGCAGAAAATTATTTCGCCAACAATGGTGTTCAAACTGAAGCTACCACCGACACCGGTGGTGGGCAAAATGTTGGCTGGATCGAAACGAATGACTGGATGGCTTATAACAATGTAGTGATTCCAACCAGTGGGACTTACACCATCGAGTATCGCGTCGCGAGCCCGAGCGGTGGACGCCTGTCAGCTGATTTAAATGGCGGCGGGATTCTGCTCGGTGAGCTTAATATTCCATCAACTGGCGGCTGGCAAAACTGGACCACCATTAGCCACACAGTCAACATCAACGCCGGCACCTACAACTTCGGTGTGTTTGCCAAAACCGGTGGCTGGAATCTGAATTGGATTCGAATTAAGCGCTAGTATCTTTGGGTAAAATGCACGCAAGGATGCGTCGCCCCTATCAATTAAAATAACAATCGACAATAACAATCAAAAATAACAACCAACAACAAGCAGAGATATTTCCTATGCAAACTCAACGATTATTTTGGTTGGCGGCCTTGAGTATCAGCGGCATTGTGTTGGGCAGCATCTACTTTTTCTCGCCCCCTGCAGTAGAAACGGAAATACAACAGCAAGCAACGCAAACGACAAGCGACAACAATATGGCCGCAACAGTTGTGGACAATAATCCTCTGGCAAAAAATAACGGAAAAACAGCGTCGAGCACGGCTTCATCAAGCGCTACCTTTACCAACACACCTGAATTACAAGAGCGCCTTGCGACCATGAAACAACGCAGGCCAAACCAGGATTTTTCACCGCAAGAAGTTGCCGCCGCTGTGAGCCGTACAGAGAGCTGGCAGCCAACGGATAACACTCCGCGTGAATTGCCCTTGGAGCAATCAGAATTTACTGACGGCCGCCACTTTATTGAACTTGATAGTTTAAAAATTGAAACATTGGTGCCGGGCGATCAAGTGAATATTAGTGTCGACCAAAAAGGAAAGGACTACAAAGTTACTATCGATAAAGTAGAAAAACACGATTACAACAGCATTAGCTGGTATGGTCACATCCAGGGTGATGACGGACAAAAATACAGCGTGAGTTTCACGCGCGGCGAGCAGTTAACCGTTGGTGGATTGGATACTCCCGACGGTCACTACGTGCTGCAAGCGCACGGAAACAAGGGGTGGGTTGCCTCAAGCCAGCTGCTCTTCAAGGCCGATACATCGGTAAGCGACGCCATCCATCCTTCTGAAGTTGATCCTAACTATGCAAAAAATCAGGATCACCAATCGCACAACCACTAGCTGATAGTGTCGGCTCTTGCTGGAGCCGACACAGCTCTCATTTTATTACTCAGGTACTGATAAAAATTCTTCTACACTCAGTACTCTATGAGTAATTCTAGCCTGCGAAATATTTCCCTTAAACCAATGCACTTGATTCATACGCGCACCTATCGATGTTTTTGCAGCGGATGAAATCGGTAAATAATCCACTTGCCCTACCAACTCCTGCACGCCATTCACATAAGAAATAAATTCGCGATTTTTGTAGGTAACTGCCGCATGTGCCCACTTACCAATTGGATGGACCTTTGTTGAATCAATTAGCGTGATTTGGGACTTTTCCGATTTTATATACGCATCCAAATACCACTGTTTTTTATCATTCAAACGCAGCTCGATGGTAATGCGACGATTGGGATTATCAGCTGCTTCGATGTGAAAAAAACGCGGCTCCAGATTATTTGGATAAGCATCGCCCGGATTAAAAATAATTTCGATGGTAAATTCCGTCGCGTCACTAAGTGGATTGGCATCCACCAGCAAACGATCCCCATCGCCATCAAAACGCACCGCAGCGCCAAGTTCAGAATCAATAATCCTAGGATTTCCTATAGACTCAACAGAATGTCCACCAATACTGGTAAGGGAGTTAATATCCCACACCACTGAATCAGGAAGACTTTTGCTATGAAGTACTGGGATTTGCAATGAACAGGAAAGTAAAAATATCGAACAGATAATCATCAAGCAGGGAAAAAGTTTCATACCAATTTTTTTCATACCAATTTAAAGCGAGGCTAATCGCTACACCTTTATTGTTAACAGAATAAATGGAATTTTGTTTAAACAATTACCGGTATGACCGAATTTTTATTTATAAGAATAATATTTGTGGATATCGGGTGTGCCCAAAGACGGGCACACATGAAAACAATTTTTCAACGCTTACTCATCATCCAGGCCGCTGTAACGCGTCTGGTCTTGCAATAAGTTACGCTCAACATCTCCCGGTGAACCGGTATTACGCGCAAGCAAACTGTAGGCAACAGGAACTAAAAATAATGTTAGTGCAGTCGCTACGATTACACCCGAGATCACCACAATACCAATAACGAAGCGTGTCTCTGCACCGGCACCTGATGAAATCACCAGCGGAATAGCACCGGCGACAGCGGTGAGGCTGGTCATCAAAATCGGGCGCAAGCGCGCGGAGGATGCTTCCAATAATGCCTCGGTAAATTCCACACCACGATCACGCAACTGATTGGCAAACTCTACGATAAGAATGCCATTTTTTGCGGCAAGACCTATCAGCATAATTAGTCCGATCTGTGAATAGAGATTAAAACTGCTTCCCGTTAAATACAGTCCCAGCATTCCCCCGAGTATTGCCAGAGGCACCGTGAGCATAATTACAAAAGGATGCACGTAACTTTCAAATTGCGCAGCCAACACTAAAAATGTAATTAAAATTCCAAGCAGGAAAATAAACATTACCGAACTTCCCGCCGTTTGGAAATCCCGCGACAACCCTTTGTAATCCACTACAGCAGTGCCGGGCAGATGCTCGCGGACCAATCCATTCAAGTGATCCAACGCTTCACCCAACGCAAGATTGTCAGCAAGGTTAGCTTCAATGGTCAAAGAGCGCATGCGGTTGTAGCGGTTTAAGCGGCTTGCATCGGCAATCTCTTTTAAGGTCACAAGATTTGATAAAGGAATTAATTCGCCACTGCGCTCAGAGCGCACATACATATTCTGCAAACTGGTCGTGGTGCGCTGTTCATCGCGCTCGCCTTGCAAGATGATGTCGTATTCTTCGCCATCATCAATGTAAGTGGTTACGCGGCGCGAACCTAACATTGCTTCAAGGGTACGACCGATATTGCTTACACTCACCCCGAGATCAGCAGCGCGGTTGGTATCAATAATAACTTCAACTTGCGGTTTGGTTTCTTTGTAATCCCAATCAATACCAATCAAACCCGGATTATTTTGCTCAAGCTTTTCCAACAAAATATCCCGCCATTGCGCGAGCTCTTCATAAGTACCCCCGCCCAACACAAACTGCACCGGCTTCTGCGCTTGGGAGCCGAACCCTTGCCGCATTACAACAGCAGTAGTAACACCAGGCAGATCTTTTAAATCAGCGCGAATATCAGCCATTACATCGAATGAATTACGACGCAGCCCCCAATCATTCATCACCACGATAACCATACCGCTGTTAAAACTTTCGGTAGTACCGAATGAGCGTGGAGCGCGAACCATCATGCGCGAGATTTCATCGTTGTGAACATATTTCATCAAACGATTTTCAATCTCGGTCATGTACTCTTCCATGTAAGCGTAACTCGCACCTTCAGGTCCATTCACCATAACCTGGAAATTGCCACGATCTTCAGGCGGTGCATATTCAGAAGGAATTAATTGCGATAGAAAAAAACTGCCGAACAATAAAACGGCAAATGCCCCAACAAGTATTTTGGAACGTCCCAAGCACCAACGAATGCCGTGTTTGTAACGAATACGCAAACGCCCCATACCGTCATTTATTTTGTCTAAAAACCGATTTCTTTTAGTGTTTTGCACCAGCACCTTGGAAGCAAGCATCGGAGAGAGAGTCAATGCAATGAGCGCTGAAAACCCAACGGCAGCTGCCATGGTGATAGCAAACTCGGAAAATAATCGTCCAATATCGCCTTTCAAAAATACGATGGGAACAAAAATCGCAATCAATACCAATGTGGTGGCGATTACCGCAAAACCCACTTCACGCGTTCCATCAAAAGCGGCCAGCAGCGGTGTTTTTCCTTTCTCTTCCATATGCCGCATGATGTTTTCCAACACCACAATTGCATCATCCACCACCAAACCAATTGCCAGTACCAACGCTAACAGCGTTAGCATGTTGACCGAGAACCCCATGACCGCAAGCACAGTAAAGGTAGCAATAATAGACACGGGAACTGCAACAGCGGGCACCAACATCGCACGCACACTGCCGAGAAAAATATAAATAACAAACACGACCAAAACGATGGCGATTGCGAGGGTGATATAAACTTCGTGGATCGCACGCTCAACAAAAACCGAGCTATCAAAGCTATCTTCCAGCTTCATACCCTTGGGTAATATTTCATTAATTTTATCGCGCTCAGCTTTCGAACCGCGCGCAACATCAATCGTATTCGCCGTAGATTGCTTTACGATCCCAATCCCAACCTGGGTTACGCCATTACCGCGAAACAAGTTGCGATCTTCTTCAGTACCCCGCTCTACTTTTGCGATATCACCCAGCCGAATCAAGTGTCCGTCATCGCCGCGCTTAACAACCAGTTGGTTAAATTGATCCACTGTGCGATAGGTGCGCGCCATTCGCACTGTAAATTGCCGCTCAAGCGATTCAATACTTCCCGCAGGCAACTCAACGTTTTCTGCGCGCAATGCAGTCTCAACATCGTTTACAGTAAGGCTGCGTGCGGCCAACTCGCGTCGGTCGAGCCAGACACGCATCGCGTAGCGCTGTTCACCACCAATGCGCACACGGGCGATACCATCAATCACCGAAAAACGATCCACAAGATATCGCTGTGCATAATCAGTTAATTCAGGGATGGTCATATTCTCTCCGGTTAAATTGAACCAGAGAATAACGTCTTCATCGGAGCTGACTTTTTGTACTTCGGGGGGATCAGCTTCGTCGGGTAAATTATCGAGCGCACCATTCACGCGATCACGAATATCATTTGCAGCGGAATCCATATCGTGGCCAGTATCAAATTGCACCACGATATTGGATATACCATTTTCAGCGGAAGATTCGATAAAACGAATTCCCTCCACACCGGAAATTCGATCTTCAAGGACTTTGGTAATACGAGTTTCAACAATACTTGCAGCAGCACCTGGATACACAGTGCGGATCGAAACTACCGGCGGATCAATATTCGGATATTCGCGTAAGGTTAAGCGATCAAATGCAACCAATCCGAATGCGATAAGCAACAGCGAGATAACCGATGCGAAGACCGGTCGTTTGATGGAAATATCAGAGAGTTTCATTACACATTATCCTCACTGCTTCTTCTTGGGTAACAGATCGGATAAATGCGTTGGTTCGCCCAAATGTTCAGCGACTGGTTTTTCTTCTGAAAGCACTTTTACTTGTTGACCCGCACGAATTTTTTGCAGCCCATGAGTAACCACTGTATCGCCCACCGCCAAACCACTCAACACTTCAACTGCGCCGGCAAGGCGTTCGCCAATCACAATTTGTTTGCGCTCAACTACAAAACCGTTTTGTACTTTCTTCAGCAGAAAAATAAAATTATTGCTACCCAGCGGAACTAACGCCGCTTCTGAAATCACAATGGCGTCGCGTGCACCTGCTTTCAGATCCACTTGCATCAACATGCCTTGCTTTAATTCGTGGCTTGCGTTGTCCAACAACGCACGCACTTTAATTGCGCGGGTTACTTCATCGATTTGGTTATCAATACTGAATACTTCGCCTTGAAATACTTTTCCACCTAAATCACGGCTTTCAGCGACTATCGGCAAACCCACTACCAAGCTGCGCAAATAAACGGCTGGAACAGTGAAATCCAATTTCATTTTGCTGTCGTCATTGAGCGTAGTAATTGGATCACCCGGTGAAACCAAAGCACCGACACTAACATCACGCAAACCAACCACACCATTAAAGGGTGCAAGGATAACAAGATCTTTCAATCGGGATTCAGTGGCGTTATAGCGGGCACGCGCCGATTCATATTCGCGCACGCGTTGATCCAGCAGTGACTCAGATGCGGCTTTGCTTTTTACCAATGCCGATACACGATCAAGTTGTTTTTTTGCTTCATCCGCAGTAAAGCGCGCTTCTTGTAATAACGCAGATTCTTCACGGCTGGTGGTTTCAACTAATACATCGCCTTTGCTTACACGCTGCCCATCTTCAAAATTAATACGCGTTACTTTTTTGGTGACGTTCGATGTCAGCGTAATAGATTCGTTAGCGCGCAAAGTACCCAATGCTTCAATACTGGTTGTCAGATTTTTGATACTTGCGGGTTGGACAATCACCTCGACCGGCGCGGGCGCGTTTGCCGGTGCTTGTGCATGCGCACCGGATACGCACGCAAAAATGCAGAGACCGCTCAATAATTGGCGGGTTAATTTCATGGGGTTCTCCCTGGGATAAGTTTTCGCCCGTTATAGTTGTCTATTTCTGTGGCGAAAAATGGTGACCAAATTTATTTATATGGTGGTATCACGAGTTATGTCCCGCAGAATAATGTGACGCAGCAACAATAATGTGACTTTAACACTTGTTTACAAAATCAAACCCTTACGCTCAATAGTGCAAAAAAAATGAAAGCAAATACCGGAGCTGATGCTCCGGCCGGCAAATTTATTTTCCTTCAGGTGTAAACAGGACGGATGCGGAATTTATGCAATACCGCAATCCAGTCGGCGCAGGCCCATCGGTAAATACATGCCCTAAATGACAATCGCATTTACGACACAAAACCTCAGTACGGAACATGCCGTGGCTAGTATCCATATGTTCGCGAATTGCCGCTTTATCGGTAGGGGCGTAAAAACTGGGCCAACCGCATCCGGCATCAAATTTAGTCCCAGCATCAAACAGCAATTCGCCACAGCAGCGGCAGCGATAATTACCCGCGCCAAATTCCTGCCAATACTCGCCGGTAAATGGGCGTTCAGTGCCTTTTTCACGGCAAATCCGGTACTGCTCAGGGGTTAATTTTTCCCGCCATTCGGCGTCGGTCAGCTTTTCGTTATCAGCCATAAGGATTTCCTTGACAGATCAACTAGTTAAGGTCGATTATTCGAGTGTTTTTCAACCGCAATCACGCGTTACCGCAATCAAGGCATCTTACTGCAAATGAACCCGATTAAGAAATCCGACAAACTCGCTGAAGTTTGTTACGACATTCGCGGCCCGGTATTGGAGCACGCTAACCGCCTCGAAGAAGAAGGCCATCGAATTCTGAAACTGAATATTGGCAACCCTGCCCCATTCGGTTTCTCGGCGCCGGATGAAATCATCCAGGACGTCATTCATAACCTCGCCAATGCCGAGGGCTATACCGCATCCAAAGGTCTTTTTGCCGCACGTAAAGCGATCATGCACGAATGCCAACGCATGCAAATTCCGGGCGTTGAGATTGAAGATATTATTCTCGGCAACGGTGCCAGCGAGCTAATCGTGATGGCGATGCAAGCGCTGTTGAACAATGGCGATGAAATCCTGGTGCCAGCGCCGGACTATCCACTCTGGACTGCTGCGGTAAATCTCGCTGGCGGCAAAGCTCGTCATTATATGTGCGATGAGCAAGCTGATTGGTTTCCTGACCTCGCCGACATTGAAAGCAAAATTAGCGATAAAACCCGCGGCATAGTGGTGATTAACCCAAACAATCCTACCGGCGCGGTTTACAGCCAGGAACTGCTGGAAGCGATTGTAGAATTGGCGCGTCGCCATAACCTGATTATTTTTGCCGACGAAATCTACAGCAAAATCCTGTATGACGATGCCGAATTTATCCCTATGGGTAAATTAGCGCAGGACGTACTCTGCGTAAGTTTTAATGGTTTATCCAAAGCTTATCGCTTGGCCGGTTTCCGTTCAGGTTGGATGGTCATCAGCGGAGCCAAGCATCGCGCGCGCAGTTACATCGAAGGTTTGGAAATGCTTTCCTCCATGCGCCTGTGCGCTAACGTTCCGGCAATGTATGCAGTGCAAACAGCGTTGGGTGGATACCAAAGCATCAATGAGCTGATTATTCCCGGTGGCCGTCTGCGCGACCAGCGCGACACAGCGCTAAAAGCGATTGCCGAAATTCCAGGTCTGTCCTGCGTAAAACCCAAAGGCGCTTTGTACTTGTTCCCCAAACTGGATTTGAACATGTACAAAATTAAAGATGACCAGCAAATGATCCTGGATTTCTTGCTGCAAGAAAAAGTATTGCTGGTTCAGGGGACGGCATTTAACTGGCCGGACAAAGATCACTTCCGTATTGTGTTTTTACCGCGTGAAGATGACCTGACTAAAGCAATTACTCGCTTCGGTGATTTCTTATCGCGCTACTCGCAATAAGCTTTTATCGCACCTAAAAAAACCAGCCTTGCGCTCACTACTGGCCCACAATTTGTAGATAAAAGAAAAGCCTGTTTTCCAAGTTGATGCAATGTGAGTGCGAACAAACATTGAGAAACAAAGGAAAACAGGCTTTGTCACATTCTAACACTGCATTTCATCAACTGCTAAAACCATTAACGAGACATGAATTTGAAGCGGAAGCTAAAAAGCATCATGTCGGGCAAAAATTACGCTCGGCCACTCGCTGGGATCAATTTGTCGGCATGGCCATGTCGCAACTGTCTGGCAGTCAAAGCCTGCGCGATATTCAATCCAATCTTGAAACCCAACGCCACAAACTCTATCACCTCGGCGCAAGACCGATAGCGCGATCCACACTTGCACGGCCCAACGAACATCAGCCAGCAGCACTTTA